>SDBU01001629.1_pt1 | contig 31411 bp, 54 predicted proteins | sample 2277071 | NCBI WGS metagenome assembly SDBU01 (sample SAMN10397929, study PRJNA504765) | marine sediment metagenome | isolation source: marine sediment core GS08_GC12, 126 cmbsf | place: Arctic Ocean: Gakkel Ridge, Loki's castle | collected 2008 | reverse complement strand
TGGAGTAGCCATGAAGTTTTGTGCTAGACCAATGTAATCATTCGCACCATCAAAATCCTGGGCATCGCTTATCTTCCCGCTAGTTGTTATGGCAGGTTCAGCCGCATCCCTCTTGGTGCCATCATTGTCGTTGGAGGTTGAGTCATAGATATGAGAGGTATCAGCCCCATCCCTCATATGAGATACTAGCTTAAAGTTGCTATCCCAGACATTATGCACGACAGCATCGCTTGGGTCGCCTACATAGGTATCATTATCAGCGTGGGTGGAGTCATAATAGAGATAAAGTTCAGTATCAGCATCACTAGCTACTGAGGGAACTTTGACCCAGAGCCAAGCCTGCTCATTGGCGTCGTCCCACTTCTCTATCTCAACGTAGCACTCAGTCTCCTCGTCGGAAGTGGTAACGGCTATCTTCTTTCTATTGCCATCGCTTGTAAGCTCATCAAAGATATAGGACACATCATCACCGTTACGCCCAGAAGAGGTGCTGAGATAAACTAGAATAGGGAAGTTAGACAGAGCAGCATCTATGTCATTCTGGTCAATAATGAGTTTTACTCTTTTAGCCCAGCCAGCTAATGGAAATGCTGATTCAGTCTTGAATACACCAATAGCCTTCGTGGTTATAGCATCTGCAATAGCAATGGTATCCGCCTTAAACACACCTATTGTCTTGGTAGTTACGGCATCTGCTATTGTTACTGTATCAGATAGTGTCTTTGTGTAGGCTGTTGGTGTTTCCCCTGTGCCATAAAGACTTATAATTGTAGGATTGAAAAGTATAAAAGCCTGACTGGTGCAGGGAATATGGTCTCCAAGTGCATACCAATAATAACCACCGCTATCAGTGCTTCTTTCAAGGTTTCCACCTGTAAAAACTATACCAATGTAATCCCCAGTTTCAACAACCATATCCAAGCTAGAGAACGTCTGTTTGCTTCCTCCCGTTACAGCCCCGATAGCCTCAGTATCACGGGTGGTAAAGGTATCAGTGGATACTTCATCAAAAGTAGCTACTTCGCAATTTACTAAGTCATTCCCGCTTTCAGCAAATATCTCAACTGAGGTAATAGTTCCAGTGCCATTCGCTGCCCCTTCTTTATCAATTAGAGTATAGCCTGGGTCATCCCTTGAATTCCTGTCAATTGCCGCTGAACCTATGGTAATGACAGCCATTATAACTTTCTCTCCAAGATAGTTTCTTTTAGGTGTTTGACCTTTTCATTAACTGCAAGCAATCTTTCTGGGATGGGAGACATACGGAATTTTGCTGGTGGATTATAGGGTCTAGGTGTCTGTCCTCTAGACCACATACCATACGACCATTTCAAAAACTTTTCGCCCATCTCCATAATCTCTTTATCAGAAGTTTCAGGCTCTACATAGATAAAATGATTATGAAAGGGATTATTCTGCCATACTTTATCAAGGCTGTTTAGCCATTTCTGGTAGTCTTCCATATCTACAGGCGTGCCAAACTCATCAACCTTTCCTGTATATCCTCCCTCTGGCACTACTGGCACTTGAATATGGTGCTTCTCATAGCCATAGTCGCCCTCATCCAAATACATAGAGAAGCGTATCTGAACTAATCCCTTACGTTCACAGCAACCAGTTGGCTCTATTTTAACGAACACAATTAACTCCTAATTAACTAGCTCCGAAAGTGAGTGTCCAAGTTATCTTCAATGTGTCCGCAGCACCCTTGTTGATTACTGAGAAACTTGAGACAGCCATCATTGATGTATTGTTAGCGGCGTGAAATATACCAGCCTCAGTAATTGCACCTGTGCCATCTCCTGCAGCCCAGTCGCCAACATAGACAACATCGTTGTCATCTCCAGCAGTTCCCTGAGTTGTAGAAGTAAGAGCATTTTGGTCAAGGGATGTGGCTAATCCTGTGGAAGCTGACCCCTGCCCTGTTCCTGTGCCAACCGACATATACCCGATAGCAGCATCGCCTGAATCAGACATCTGGTCAGCTACGTGGGCATCACAAAGCTCGGTAATAGTATTCATTACGAGCCTCTCGTCTTTAAGGTTGCCATTCTCATCTCGGAGTTCAGCGTGCATCTCTCCCCTAATACCCATTTTGTCGTGAAAGACAGTATTGACCATCCCTAGTTTTACCAGTAATCGTGTAAACCAATTCATATTTCCTCCTTATGGGTCATTATACATTCACCCCCGCCTTATCTATCTGAAAAACAATCCCTATGTGTGTTATTACTATCCCCGCATCACATTCATCCTTAGCCCCCTCTTCAGCTACTCTTATTAAACGGAAAGCTAATTCTCCTCCTGATACGAGTTCATTCCCCCCTCCATCTATATTATAGTCAACAACAAAGTTTACCTCAAAGGACTTGAACTGTGCCGCCGAACCTCCTGTAAGTGTCTCAACCTCAACTTCATTAGAGGTATTAGGCACAATCCCGTTGGTATGCGGTCTATAATGTTCCCACGTTATCTGTAATCTAAAAGCGTGGTCATCTTCTGCACCCGCTAAATAACAGTGAGCGTGAATACAAATATCACTTGCCCCATCCCACCTGTGAGGGATATGTGTTTCAAAGAATAACTCCTCATTATCATTATTATAGACAGGCAGAGTAAATCCCCTAACTACCCCTCTCTCAACAGTAGTAGGCTTGCCAAGTGCTCTAACATTATCCCAGTTCAAGAAAGCCCTTATCTCTAGGCATTGCTTCTGAGAGCCACTAAATATCTTGACTTTAGACATTCAATAAGCCTTTACCTATCTTATAAAGATTCCAAACTTCGTCAGCACTCAATTCTTTCTTGGTGTAGAACGGCCCCCACATCTTTCCGTCAAAGAACTTAGATGCAGCACTTGACGTATCCTCTTCAAACCCTATGTCCAACGCAGCACCACTATCCACTACATCAGCGAAAGAAGCTTCATCTTCTATATCGTTATCGCTTAACGGTAGACCATTAACATAGACTTCGGCATTGGCAGCATCAGTTCCACCATCAAATACACCGACTATGTGATACCAAGTATCTGCAGTTAAAGCGGTAGCGTCATATCTACCCACACCAACATTGTTAGTTTCGTCAAAGATTCTGAATGAAGGGCGGTCAGAGCCATCTAAATATAACTTGAACTCCCTCTTTTCGCTACCAGTAACCTCATCCCATACTGATATAATCGTGGAGTCGGTGGGGTCGGTCATATAAACCCAAGCTCCTACGCTGAAGGCAGTAGCGGTAGAGAAGTCAGCACTATCGGCTACATCCATCTCTTCGTCAGTTCCGTCAAAGTCATAGGCATAAACCGAACCTACTAAGGTCGGTGTGGTATCCCAAGTTGAAATGTCTTTGGAAGGCGTGGCATCGTGCCCATTGGCAGTATAGTCAGAAATCGTTGTTCCGCTTACTTCAGCAAAGGGCAGAAATATAGAGCAGTCTCCCAGTATCTCCACAATGGAGGCATAGGCCACTCCCCTTACCGCATTAAGGGTTAAAGAAAATGTGTTTGGATTTCCGAATTCTATTGCTCCACTCATTCCTCACCCCCTATACCGCACCCAAGTTATATAAAGACTTGGTGTGCCTGAACTTGATAAATATTGAAATCCACCAATCAGGTCATTATCAAAGGTAAATAGTTCAGATTGCCCGCCTTGAACCCAACCGTAATTAGCAACATTGTGAACTGTGGAAATCTGTTCTATATCAATAGTTGCTGACAGCGTGGCTGAGGGCTTAAACCTTATCCAGTAGAGAGTTTCGCCATCTATTACCGTCTTTGCCCAATCAGTAGGTAGTATCCAGACATAGACGCCAGTTTGCTCCATAGTATTCCCAGTTTCAGTTCCAGTGGAATCCGTACCGTCATCATCCCCAGAAAAATCTGTCCACGCTGAACCGTTCCAATATTCCATATCTAAGGTAGCTGTAAGAGCGTTCTTATTACTAGAATCAACAACAAAATATAAGCCCAAGAATGTGTCCTGACAGCCTACATAAAGATAGTCTCCAGTAGTAGCTCCATGTGGCATAGCGTCTAGGGGAACATGGGTTGCTAAATTGCGGTCAACCGCCTCATCTATATAATCGGCGAAGGACTCTGCGGAGGTATCATAGTATTTAACAGCGTGGATTCGTGGACATAATTGTAACTTCCAATCAGAAGCACAATAGACCTTTGCCCCACGATAGTTAAGTTGTGTGTTAATATAACCTGGCACAGAGTTAGAAAGCGTTACTGCGGTTTCCCCATAGAATTCCTGTAGGGGAACACCATAGGTAGGAGTTGCCATTTTATCACCTCTTTATTTTTCTTTGGGTTCGTCTTGAAAGTCCTTTTCCAGTTTATCAATTGCCTGCCACTGACCCTGTAATTGGGTTAGTTTAGCAACTATCTGGGAAAGGTCTGTCTGCGCCTTTTGGGCAGCTTGAAGGAGTTGTTGCCTCTGTTGTTCAAGGGTGTTAAATTCTTTTTCAACTTCGGCTTTCTGGTCTTTGAGGGTTTTTAGGACATTCTTCATCTTTCTTGTCTCCTTTCTCTATTGGGGAGTTTTTCAGGATGACTCCCCGAACCTTCTCAATTTTATTTGCGGTTAACTTGAACCTCAGCACCTATTACCCTAAAGCTATCCCCAGAGTCGGTAGTTGCCAAGACTTCAAAGAGATACTGCTTGTCGGTAGCTACAACTTCAGGCGAGGTCAATGTTTTCTCTACATCAAAGACCCCGTTAGCAGTAACCTGTGCTATGTTTCCACCAGTAATGTCAGTTTCGTCAGGCGGGTCAGCCTTGCCGATTCTAACTATCTTGCAGTCAAGTGTAGAAGTCCCTGTCTCAGTGCAATCGCCGACAAGTCTATATAATACAATCTCATCGCCAGCTTGCAGGAAACTCAGGGGTATCCACATTTTCTTGGTTGTCTGACTCGCAGGAATGTCAGCACCAGTAGCAGAAGGAGCCCACTCAGTTGCAGGAACAGGACACAGGAAGTTATTAACGTGGAACACCATACCATCCTTGTGTCCGCCTATTGCTATATCACCAGAAAGCGTTACCTTCTGCGCAGCACTGATTCCTATTGCTTCAGTGCCTCCAGTAGAAAGTCCCAGTGTATCAGCAGTTCCATACATACCACTATCAGGGTCAGAATTCATATGAATGGTTGGTCTTGCTGCATCGCCAGCAGTTCCTTCAACGAAGTTAAACCCTGCATCACCCTTGGCTGTAAGCCTCATTGTGATGTCGGTATCATCACCAGCAACCGCTAGTATAGGTTCACCATTCTGTGCAGCATTGGTCATTGTGAACTCGTCTACCGCACTCCCAGTCTGAACAAAGGTTAGTAGTTCAAGACTGCCAGCACCCATTATACCCTTCGCTGATGTAGTGAACAGAAGGTTGACATTTGCCCCTAAAGTTACTAGGTCAGCAGCAATCTGCATCTCCGTAGCACCAGCCACAGCAAAGCCGATGTAAGTGGCTGCCCAGAATAGACCCGTATCAGGGTCGCTTGTGAACCTTAACGAAGGAGTTCCAGCAGCACCATCAGCAAGCAGGATTGCCTCATCAAATTTTGACAATCCAGCCTCTACCCAGATAGCCTCAAGGTTGGTAGAATTGCACTTAATATCCAGACCATAGGCAGTTGCCGAACAAGCCTGAGTGCTGTGGATGTAGAGGTAACTTCCCCCATTGGCTATAGACCCACCATCGGAGGTTAGCTCAATTAGGGCTTTGTCGGCATTAAGACCACCAGCACTATTGATTAAGACACAGGAGTTGGTAGCCGAATCGCAGTCAATATTCATCGCCTGCATAGTCTTGCCACTACCAACGAAGTGAACACCGAATGAAGCCTCAGCAGGACTTCCAGTTGGCTCTATACTTAACATAGACCCACCAGCAGCAGTAGTGCCACCAGCATCCAACTTCAATACTTCAGAACCATTGGCTATATTCCCACCAGAATGGTCTATTGTAACCGTTGTGGTGGTATCATTGGTATTAGAAATCGTCAGAGCACCATCAGTTATTACCACATCCCCCAAGGTAACAGTGAAGACCGTGCTATCAGCTGCACCTGTAAGAGTTATTGTTTCGGCTGCTCCCATAGTGAGGTTGCCGTTCATAGTTACAGTAGTAGCAAAGGTAGTTGCCCCACTTACAGTAACCGTTCCAGTAAAGGTCGGGCTTGCCCACGAAGCAGAAGCAATCGTGCCTGAGATTGTGCCGTTACAGGTTAGATTACCCGAGGTAACTAATGTAGCCGCAGTTAAAGCACCCGTAGTCGCAATCGCACCTGAGCCAGCGTCAAGACTGGCTACCGTCATTGCACCAGCACCAGTTACAGACCAACTTGACCCAGTGCCATCAATATCCTTAGATGATGTGGTGGTATGAGTCAGGGCAATCAATGCACCCGTGCCAGCTGTGTTTGTGATTTCAAAGATGTTCTGTGTGCCTTCAGCACCAGCTAGGACAACAGCGTTACTATCAACGGTGATAGTCCTACCAGCACCTGCCCCGCCTTCGTCATAAGCAACATCCAGCGTATTACCCTCAACAGTTGTGTCTATCCTTGCAGGAAGGTGGAGGTAGGCATCAATAACACCAAGACTGTTAGAAGTAGAGTATGTCTCTAGGGCAGTAGCAAATGCCCCGCCTTTACCAGCACTAGCCTCTGCAGCCCTACCCTTATAGGTGATTACATAGCTTTCGTTTGTGAGGTCAGTAGAGCCACGATAGGCAGGGGAGATTGTCAAAGCAGTAGCAGTGCCACGAGCCGTGATAAGATACATTGTTGTTTCACTGGCGAAGCGAATCTTAGCTCCTACCATCGCAGTAGACCAAGTTGGAGAACTTCCACCACCTGTGAGAGCAGTTCCACCCGAAGACAAATTACAGTTACCTGTAGTGTAGTTAGGGAAACTCGTGCCATCAATTACTGAAAGTTCATCACCTTTAGCAATGGCAGAAGTTCCATCAACCCTGAGTAGGGATGTTGGTCCTTCTTTTTGGATTTCACCATACTGACCATTAGGAATGGTCTGTATAGCCATACCCATAACATCAACATCATCAGCAGTGTTTGAGGTTGAGAAAGTTACATTGGTAGCACTGGAATCAGCCGTATCCAATACTACTGTATCACCAGCTACTACCTCATACCCTGATTTGTTCTGAGCACGAACAACTACAATAGCACCAGCCTTAAAAAGTAGTTTCCGTTCAATTGGCATAGTTTGTGCCATTTTATTCTTCCATTAGAGGGTAACTCCAGATATTCATTCCGCCTCCTTTCATTACCCTCGTTTATTTACGGCGGTTTATGTGAGAGTAAACTCGCCACTCTCTAGTAGTTTTGGTATTATCTTCTCATTGACTTCAAAGACCTGTTTAACGGGCATTTTATCCCAGTAAGCCATAATCAGCCATCTGATTCGCCCTTCCCTGATGTCCTCACTTAAAGGTATCTCTTGCTTGCTAAAACTTATTGGAGATACTAACTTCCAATCTTCTTTATCGTAGCTGTCAGCGTATTTCTTAATATATTCTCGCTTGCAATCCCATACCCTTTCATCTTTGACATCATTGGGAACAGTAAAGTAACCTTTGAGAAGTTCGCTCATAGACCCTTCATCCAGATACCACTAGTAGCTCGCATCTGTTTAGCACCCCAGACTGCCCAGCAAATAACCTCGTCTATTGCGTAGGCGACATTTCGCCATTGCTCAACTTTAGGTTCTTGCTGAACGATAAGAGCACACCATTTCTTCTGGAACATAACATTGTCGTGCCCTGAAGTATTGGATACTACCTGCGTTGTTTGGTAAACATCGCAGTTGTATAGCGGACCGACATAGCCCCTATTCTTGTTCCCAGCTATGGTGCCTGCCGAAGCCTTGTAAAGCATATTTGCGTATTTATCAATCTTGCGGAAGCCCTGTAACTGGGCGGGACCAACAACTAGAAACCAATCATCGGTTGGAACATTAGCATCCATTAGATACTGTTCTCCCCTAAGAATGTTGTCGTCAGTCAGGTCAACAGCGAGTGTGCCGACATTTTGGCTTATACTTGCTACTAGAGCACAGACAGTTGTGTCTATCGCCTTAGCAGCAGTTAGACCCATCTCACGAGTGTAGTTCTGTCTGATAGAACTCATTGCCTGAATCTCGGACAGACTTTGGTATTTGATTTTAATACCTTCAAAGGTGGTTACATCTATGTCAACATAGGACTCAGTTACCTCAGTATATTCGGGCACAACACTGCCTATATTTATCGCACCCCAGTTTCCAAGAGCACTAATTATAGGAACACGAATTTTGTTTCCCATTCCCGCCTTTTGTAGCTCCTGAAATGAACGGTCAACGAGGTTCATCATTACGGTATTATTGTAATAAGCCTCTATGACCTCTAGTGACCACAGTGTAGGAATAAAGTTGACTGCAGTAGTGGTTGAAACTTCACCTGCCATTTTTTTAACTCCTTAATTTATTCGTCTCTTACCCGACCCTCCTTGAAGGCATCAAGTAAATCCTTACGAGCCACCTTCCTTTCAGCTTCGGGTAATGCAGCTATTTGAGCCTCAATATTTTGAAGCCCACTTAGCTTGTAAGTTTTCTTACCTCCTGCCCCTGAAGGGGCGTTAATGTCTGTGTCAAGCCAACCTCTCTTTTTCATCTCAGCTCTAAGCTCTTCGGCGACTTGCTTTTTAACCCTTTCGTCTTCGGTTTCCTTTGACTTAGTTTCCACTGGCTTTTTCTCCTTTTCTAGCTTCTTGAGTAAAAGTTCAGCTGGTTCATAAACACCGTCTTCCACCCAACGCTTGATATACCAATAATCCAAATCCCCTTCAGTCAACCCCACAGTTTCTGTTCTCTTAGCATAACTGTAAATAGTTTCCTGAACTCCTCTGATAAGCTCTTGTCTCTTTTCAACATCTAGCTTTCTTTCTTCAGCTAGTTCTGTCTCAAGAATAGCAATTCTAGGATTTGGTTCGCCAGTTTCGGTTGCTCTCGCCTTCATCTCATCAAGGTAAATCTCATCACGCTTGATTCTTGATGGTTGAGGTTGCTCCTTTAACCTTTTGAGGTCAGCACCTTGTTGCGACAGTATTGGATTTATGCGGTCAAACTCTTCCTTTTTACCAAGTTCCTTGCCCTCTTCCAACGCCACCGCTTTTAAGGCATCTGCCTCTTCTTGGCTGTAAGTTTGGGGTGTAGCTTCTGGGGGAGGTGTTACTTCCGCAACTTTACCCTCTACTTGCTCTACCTCTGCTTCTGCCATTCTAATCCTCCTATTAACGTTCTCTAGTAATCTAGGGGGCTTTACTCAAAAGAAGGGGGTAGCCTCACCTCTGAGTTCTACCCCCTTAGATTATCTATTTGTAGAATTTATCTACATATCTATTATACCACATAAAGTAGTGTGTATTCTTTTTAAACTACATATAGGTTCGCACTATCTTGAATAAAAAAGTTCGTAGTAATAAGCCATCTGTGGGTTCATAGCCCTGAGCCGTTTCCTAGTTCTAGTTATAAACTGGTCTAATCTTCTTTGTGCCCACGGAGTTTTAGGTTCACCAAATATCCGTATTGCTTCATCCCTAACCTGCCAGTAGGGTCGCATAACTTCCTTTGCCCTCATTAGCTCTTGGAACTCTGGCGGTAAAGCCTCATACTTAATATCACGATACATTTCAACATACTCAAACATCTCGTTACCCAATTCTACCCGCAATTGCTCTTTCCGTCTCAACGCTTCGTCATATTTAAAATCGCCAAACTCATCATACATATCGTCCCCGAAAAGAGCTTCATTGTATAACCTGATGGCTAATTGTTCGGGACCGAGAGATACCAAAGCCTCAGCCGTGTCCTCAATTTTCATTCTCCTAACTATATCCTCAAATTGTGGCATCTCTTGACGGGCTGCATATCCACCCCGTCTAGCAATCCAGGCGTCCCTTACCTTTTTAGCAAACTGAACACCATCTTTAGTCTCTCTATATTGGGCAACTGCCTTATTTACATTCTCGGTAAAAACATTCTCAATGGCTTTACCTGCTAATCTCCAGTCGCCCCAAGCTATACCCATTATCTGGCGGTCAAACTCAATCATAGCTGCTTGTAGTTCAGGATTTGAGTTTTCTAATCTTCTTTGTGTGGCTGGGTCAATCTTATCCCAAGTCTCATAACCTAGTTGTCCAGCTATTCTTTCTTTAACACGAACAAAATCATTAACATAGGTTAGGATACCGATACCTAAAGTAGCAGGAGCAGCTGTCCATAACCCATTAACACCACTCATCTCTACTGCATCTATCACATCTTGTATAGCTAATGGTAACATCCGCTCACGGGCACTCCTGACCACATCTTTAGTAGAGGTTATTAAGTCCTCTCCCATATAGGTCTCACCTTTAAGTAAATCAAGCATTAGACCTGCAGCAGGGGAGAGTTTGCTTTGTAGAAAACGAGAAGCAATCTCAAACCTTTCTACCCTATTCATATTGCCATAAGCAGTCTTTCGTTGCCCCATAAGCATCTGTGCCATAAAGCGGGTATATTGTAGATAACCTCTCCATATATCAACCCTAGTTTCACCGATTATAATTTTACCAAAATCGCCAGAGCGAGGGTCTATCTCAATCTTCTTTGCTATCCCTGTAGCAGAAAGTAATCCTAATATAGCTGACCCTCCACCTACGAATGTAACCAATGCTTGGGCTGCCTGCTTTCTCATATATGGATTTTTAGACAAAAACATTCTGCCAAGTTGTCTTGGTAGTTGTAAGGTGGATGCCTGATACCTTGCTGAAAACAATACAGTATTCAACACAGGGGCAAATTTATCCAAGTTCGCTGGCAAAGTCCCTCTGCCCGAACCTATATTTATAAATTGCCCTGCAAGTTTAAGTTCTGCTGCACTTGCTCCTTGTGCTGTCATAGTATTATAGGCAGCCTCACCTGCAGCTTCACGCATCTCATTAAGAAGGCCAGTAAATGCTCTTTCTGACTTTCTAACAAATGGTATCCTTTGAGCAAGGTTAGAAGCAAATGGCTCTTCTTTAGCAGAAAGCCTTGCTCCCTTCCGTAACACCGTGAACTCAATACCCATCTTATCAACAAGCTCTCTATGCAATGGGCGAGCCCGTAAAGCATCATCCATTTGAAGAGATAACTTTTCTGAAGCAAAGTATTTAAGTTGTCTCCAAAAGGCACGAGGGACATCTTGAGGACGGGCAGTGAGTAATATCAATCCTTGTCTGAATGTAGCTGATAAGTCGCCAGATGCTAAAACAGCACGAGGTAAATTAAGTAAATCTAATATTTGCCCTCTAGTAGTAACTGGTAATCGGCCAAACTTCCCTACGGCTTCAGCAAATTCCTGTCCAAAAATGCGGGCAAAAGCCTTGATATGATGAGGTTGTGGTAAATCAACTCCTAATAGTGTGTTCTGGAGTGCATCAACGAGGTCAAGTCTTTCAAGGTTTGTTTCAGCTTGCTTTCTGACCATACCGAGCAAATCTTCCATTTCTTCCTTCGTGAATTGTTTTACGATATAAGCAGGGCTTTTATTTATCTTAGTAATTAGAGCCTTGCCACCTGCTTCAGTAATTTCGCCGCTTGCTACCCTTGCCTGCACTTTAACTATATCATCTGCTTTCCTTTTAGCTAACTTCTCTAGCGTGAGACCATATCTAGCTCTAATGCCTCCAACTGCCCCCAACGCTTTTTTAATTAAGGCAGGGGCTTCAGCGTGTGTAAGTTTTCCTGCTTCTACTTGTGCCCATATTTTAGCAGCAACTGCTTCCTGTTTTGCCCTTAAACCTTTAGGTAACGCCTCTTCAAACTTCAAACGAGCTGGAATAACTGCTTGCTTAAAATATAGAGATACTTCCTTCACGACAGGAGACACGGGTGGCTCTACAATTTCACCGAATACCTTTTTACCAATAGCAGTGCTCATCTTCTCGCTACCCTTGAACGCTGCCTTAATCCCAGCCCTCATAGCCACACCAGCGGTTTTCTCAACCATTCCCCAAGGCGAATATTCTATCCCATAGCCAACAACTTTACCTACTTTGCCTAATCTTCCCGCAAGTCCAGCGAAACCACGAGCCGCTCTAGCACCAGCCCCTACCTGTCCAGCCCCAGGAATTAGTAACCAAGGAGCAAGTTCAAGTATGCCTCTAATATCAAGTCGCAAAGGCTCATCACTCCAAGGCACATTTATATCAATTCCAGGTGGCTTCCACTCTGCCCAAGAACGCACTTTCCAATCCCAGTATTCCTCCCCAGGTCTCCTCTCAACCTCTGAAATAAATCCCCCAGCAGTCGCTACCAAGGCTAACCCAGGTTTTATAACAGTTTCCTCTACCCATCGGAATGGGGCAGTAAATACCTGTAACGCTCTTTGCCAGAAGGGAACAGCAAGGGGTTCTTCTTTCGGAATAGGAGGAACTTTTACAGGAGTGGGCAAAGCAACTGGAGGTTCTGTAATTGTAGGCATAGCAGGGGGCATATAAGCAGTAGTAGGCATCCAAGCACGAGTAGGTTCAACTACAACTTCCTCACTAGGTTGCCAAGTAGGTTCAGGCAAAGCTCTCTTTGTCCTCTCAACCTCTAGTTTACTTATCTCTTCTTTAATAGCTTCGCCTAGAATTTCTCTTTTAGGTCGCCATACTTGTGGCATTTAATTTCCTTATGCTCGTTGATACGCTGGTTGCCATTGTTTTCTTGTTTTGGGTAGGGGTTGTTGTCCAAGAGCTGTAAGATACGCCTGAGCCAACGGTTCTTCTTTTGTCCACTCTTTAAATGTCTTCTCTGTTCCCCATCCGCCTGCCTCTTTATACCAAGGATATAATTGGGGGTAATCTGTGTATTGCCTAACTTCCCAGCCACGCATAATCTTCTCATATTCAGGTTGTTTCTCAAACCAAGCTCCAAATGTTTCCTCTGGCGGAGGCGGTGGTGCTTTTGCTCCAACCCCCGCTTGCTTCCACGCCTTAACTGCCCCTGCTTTAGTTGCCTCAGCTCCTACTAACATTCTTCCAGCCGCTGGGTAGCCAGCAGCACGCCTCTGTTCGGGGGTGGCTGCAGCCTCATAAGCTAAACGAGATTGATAAGCTGTTTGTCTCCACGCACCAACAGCAGCTTGTGCTGGAGCAATCGCCCCATACGCTGCTTGCCTTGCCTGACTTTGAGCAATAGTCTGTGCACGCCCTGGTGCAGTTGTAATTTGCCCCGTGTGTGCCTTAAACCACTCTGGAAATTCCCTAGCTAATACACGAGACTCTAACTTTACTCGTTCCGCCCGTTCCGCTTGTTCCTCTTTGCGTAACCTGATTTCTCCAGCACGTTGTTCTCTTTCAGGAAGTTGCCCCCCTTGTGCTCCTACTCCCCATCCAACTTGCGCCGCATCAGCTCTTTCAAGTGATTCAAGATAACTTTGAAGTTCCTCAATACTAGCTTTCTCCATATCTATAGAGACTCGTGGAGTTATAAAACCCAAATACCAATTTATTTGCGATATAAGGTTTTGTTTCTCAATATTTTCAAAACCTCCTCTTTCCCTAAACTCTTCTACTCCCCTAGCTTGTGCTTCCCCTGCCTGTGCCATTGCTAAATCCATTGGTATTGGGGCAGGAGTAGGAGGTTGCCATCCAGTTCTATACCGTTCTGCTATCATCTCTGGTCGCCAGAGCCAACTTGGTAATGTCCAATCAGGTTGCCTTCTCTGTTGCGTTTGCTTTATCCGACCAAATCTTTCCTCAGGCATTTCTTGCCTCCATCTTCACTTTCAAAGTCTCCATAGAATTTTTATAATCCATAGCTATTTCCTCGCTCTGTGTTTCATATAACTCTCTAAAAATCTCAAACCCATTAGTGTTATAATCATAGAGTAAGTCTTCATCTTTTACTGGCTCCATTCTAAACGGCTTAACACCTTTGTATTCTTGAGCTAATCTGTCTCTTACTAATTCACGCCTCTGGTGCAATTTTTCTATCACTCTATCACTAATACTTATTTTCATTAACCACCCCTTGTATATCGGCTAGGCGGTGTTCTACCACCACGATTAGGCTCAATTCCTGCTTCCCTACCTTGTTCAGTTTCAACTTCACCCCGCATTCTCTCTTCGGTAGTAGGCGGTGCTGATTTCTGTAACCCTCGCTGTGTCCCTAATTCTTGTCGTCTCCGCTGTGCTTCTTGTAGCCACCTTTCCATACCGCTTTCTTCAGCAAATACCATACCCATAACTTCAGCTACATCAGGATTATATAAGGTAAGTCTGTCTACTAGAATATTAGCAATTATCTCTTCAGCATCATCAGCCGTCCTACCTTGAAATTCGGTAAGGAATGTTCTCAAATCAATTGAGCCTTGTCCCCTAGCCCATAATCGGTCTCCAAGAGTTATTAACCTATCTTCCTCTATGGGGTCTTTCGCCTTTAATCTAACTGTGCATCTAAAAGGAGTATCTAAATCCTCTCTCTTCAAGCCTTCTGGTATTAGAGTCGGGATACCCTTCATTACCTTGAACATCATCTCAAAGGCAGTTCCCCACTCTAACTCTGTGTTTTCAATTACCGTGTCATATCTATGCATCCCTGCTGTTTCGGACATTCCTTGCTGTCTACCACTTCCGCCAAGGGGAAAGCCAGCCAAGATAAAAGGATGCTTGCGGGTAAGATTAGCCATCATATTGTTTATATGTAAAACCGCTTCTGCTGATGGCTGGTCAACATTTATAGGTTCTATCTTTAATCTGTCTAAAGAACCCAGATTATCCAACTTGTTTATAACATATTCACCAAATCGTAGTTTCTCTACCTTCGCATCCGACAACTCATCAGCAGCGAAAATAGTCATCCCTTTATGAGCCGAAAGTCTTATAACACTGGATATATCACTTAAACCCTCGCAGACATTCTCTATCATACCCCTTGAATAACGAATATCAGAGACGATTAAACTAGAAAGTTCACCATCAGGGGAACGCCTGCCAAAGCCAGAATACTTTCGGACAGCAGGAACAATACCATAGAGATTAGGAATATATTTAACCTGTTCACCATCCGCCTCGCAGTATTGAGTATCTTTGTCCCAATATTCAAACCACTCAACCAGCTTTTTATCATTTCCTTTGGGGTTAGACCACGAGGGATACTTTAGTATAACTTCAACTGGTTGGCGTTCATAGAAAATGATTAGTTTATCAGGGATACCATTTATATCTTCTTCTGGACTTCCATACATAACCATCGGGTCGGGAATAGAAAACAAGACAGGCATACCAGTTTTGTCTATCGGGTCTAATACCCATCTCTCATTGTGAGAAAACCTGATATAATTTTCACCTCTACCCCCCTTGTTTTTAACTGACTCCTTGAAGGGATTAGGGTTCTGTCTTTTTAGAATATCAATCTGTTTGTTTATGAATTTGGCTATTCGTTCCCCAGAAGCCTTTGCCTCTTTAGTGTCCTTAAACACTTCAACAAACGCCTGTGGATTAGAGGTAACTATCTGGTCAGCAGGAGCATTGACGATTTCATATCCTAAACCTAATCTTAAAACCTTGTGAGGTTCTTCAACGCTCCCAACTTTGAAGGTATCATCAATATATCCTTTGTCTATTCTTTGTTGGTTACGGGTTTCTGAATAAAGCTCTATATACCTGGTCTTTAATGCTTTAATATCGTCTTCTGAAGTCATACTACCTCCATAAAATAAAAAAGAGGGTTTTACCCCCTTTTGGTTAAACTATTCCTCATTCTATTATACCATATCTTTTAATGCCTATACTTAAAGGAACTAACTCCAATCTCACCTGATGGCATAGACTTCCGTATCTGACTATAGATAGCCCAGACTATCGGTGCTTCATCGTGGCATCCCCCCCTAGCTATACCATCGGGATGCTTCTCTGTGCGGATGAAGGATTGAAGTTCTCTAATCTCTTCTTCATCGGCTATTCTATACTGCCTTAATCTAATGTTTTCGGCTAAATCCTGTATCATCACGGGTCTAGTGCCGCCACCACCACTTGTCCCCGATGTCCACCACCCTGGCTTCTCTCTTGCCTTATCACAAAAATACCAGTTAGAAATCCCCATATCTTTTAGCTTCTCTATAAGGGTTAATCCACAGGCATTTCTTTCAGGGGCGATGAAGGGCTGATAGTATCTCTTATAAAGGTCATCAATTATTCTAGCTTGGTCATCTATCGGTATCTTCCCGTGAAATTTGGCAACTTCTTCGTTTGTTTGCCCATCAATAATAACCCCTAAACTGGGGTTTGAAGAAGGATTTCCCTCCGAAGAATCAATGAGGAAACAATACTTTCTACCAGCGACAGATTCTTTATATATCTTTACCCAACCATCATATTCAATTCTAATAGGGCTAACACATTCATTTAGCATTTCCCCCAAGGCATCTACATTAAAACGGCATATAGTCTTAGGGGCAGAGAAGGCTTCTGCTTCAGTTCTGGGATATTCACTTTCCCTCTGCCAGTCTTCAAAGTCCTTTGTATCCCTTTGGTATGTTTCCTCGGTTCGTTCTGGCACAACGAAATAACCCCAGAATATAGGGATAAAATTGTTCTCCCCCGCTTTAGCCTGATTCCATACCTTCTGAGGGAAGGAATCTATCTTTGTTTTATCAATTGTTGTTGCACCAATAAATATCCCACCTTTATCAATAGTGGGTTTTACGGCAGCAAAATTCTTCTCGGCATTTTCGTGTTGCTCCCATTCATCGGGGAAAACCAAAGTGGCATCTGTTGACCTACCTGCTGCAGATGTTGAAGGTAGCGCCCTTATTCTGCCGTGAGTAGCTGGAAATCCAAGTAAGCTGGCTTGGTCAGGTTCCATTTTTAATTTCAAAAAATCTGGGTGGTTCTCATTTATAAACTTTGACCGAGCAAGAATTTCATTAGCATCATCTTCTCTCTGGGAGGACTCTAGTGCCTTTGAGCTTTCAAAGAAGGTCATCAGCCAATTTACTATACCAGCTATGGTGCTTGTTGTGTATACCTGCCTAGATTTGAATATAACTATATACAGCGGTTCACGAGGAGTAGGTTGGTCTGCCCATTGTTGAACGAGGTTGATAAGTTCCAATAAATGGGGATGAGGTCGCCACTTGATTATACTTTGAGTTACTCTATCCTGTAGATAAACATAATTACTCAGATAATAGAGTAGGCTCTGACTGCACCTGTCGTATTCCCGCTGTCCCCAAGTATCCTTGCTCTCGGAGCCATTGTTGATTTCCAAGATGCTGTTTTGCGATTTCATCTGCGGTGAGTCCAATTGTAACCTTCTTTTCCTCTATAAGTCTCTTAGTTAATTGATAATATATTTTAAGAGCTTGGGCATTATTATTATCACACGCTTGGATTAGGGCTTTGTCTACAACCTCAGTTTGGTCATTCAGGTATGTTTCAGAATTGTATTCTATTTCTACAACTTCGGGCTCCACCTTTTTATCTACCATAGGGTGGGCTGACATATAAACATCACGCTTCTTTTGCTCGGCATATTGATTTGTCCAACCACACCAAGTTGACGCCTTCACCCCCAATCGCTTACGCATTTCCTTGTCGTTCAGGGGCAGACCCTTGTTGTAGCGTTCCGTAGTAGACATACCCATCCACCCAAGAGCTAGTTTCCGTTCCTCTGTCTTCGGTGCTGGCATTATTTCTTATCTTCTAAATATCGGATTTTAGTAATACAACCTCTAGGTATAACCTGCCTGTCGTTACACTCATTAAGTTCAGAACGGGTTGATGCTATTGTTACATTCCGCCGATTACTGGGTAGCTTCCAACCGACAGATATACTTTTAATCGTTCCCCACTTACGACTATCATCTTCACTACGCCATTCATTATAAGCAGCAGTATCGTTCCACTCAACAATAACGAGTGGTCTTTTGCGCATTATCTTCTCTTCTTACCAGATGGTTTCCAATCACCGAAGTGGGCAGCGTTTCTGGCATTCGCACTACTTTGAGCCTTCTCTTTGCTATCAGAAGTTCCCACTACTTTGCCTGTATGTTTTTCCACTATGTTCCACTTATCACCAGATTTCCTAACTACAACTGGCATTATGCTACCTCCTCTTTATGCTGAATATAAGTATCCGATAATTCCTACCACGAAAGGAATAAATTATCTCCTCATCTATGCCCACCCTAAGAGGTAAACCATCCAGCGAATTTGGCATATGGGCAAGTTTCTTTATCTTAGCGGATATATTCACTTTAGAAAACCCATCTTCCTCTTTGGGTTTCTATCGGATACCGCCGCTTGAGCATCCCCGCAAACTTTCTTTAGTTCTTCCTCCATTGCAGTAACCATTTGGTCTAGACAATCTTTGGCAGAACCCTTCTCTGAATCTCCAAGAAGCAAGAACCTTCTCGGTTGCTCTATTCCATCTTCCCCTATCGCAGAAAAGAGAACACATATATTCCTATCCCATATATATTGCCAAGTAACCAGCATCTTGGGTTCTTTTTCCTCGCCTTGGGGCATTATTCTTATCAGATGTTTTCCATCCTGTGTTTCCTCTTCCCACATCTCCCTTGTTCCTTCCTTACTTTTTCCAGCACGACATTTATCTCATCTGCTAGTGCCTTAATCTCATCATAAATGGCGTCCATACTAGCGTAAAGTTTATCCCGCCTCTTATAGAGTGTCAGCAGAGTTTTTTGGTCTTCAGTCATAGTATCATCATCCCAAGGCAATAAATCGGTTTTCCCATCCAAGTATTCTGGACACTTCCGACAACTTTTAATTATATCTTGCTGGCATACTGGCGGATGGTCATTGGAGACATAGGGACACCACTTGCCTAACACTGGAACTGGGTCTATTTTATTCATATTCCTTATCACAATAGGGATTTTGTATCTTTACCACCCCTGGATTTTACATTCACCAGCCTTCTCTAATCATCTAAATCTACCTCCTCATTTATTTCCAGATATATTTGCTTTGCTCCGTGCTTTACTGCTTCCCTTATAGCGTCAAGAGCTTCTTCTAAATCCTCTGTCTCGTGATACCCCTTGTCCACTGAATATCCAGTTACTTCTTCCATTCCCGTTGCACTTACAATAAACATCTTATTCCTTTATAATTATACCACAATTTTAACTGCTCTTTATACTCAAATATCTAAATAAATGGGGTGAAGGTCAATTATCTTCTTGTTCCTCACCTTTAAGACAAGAAACCCCAATTCAGTAGGGTCAAGTTCAAATATCTCGGCATACCCCGATATTCCCTTACCAAATAACTTCAGAAATGAGCCACTATTACCATACCACCGAGCATCTGGGTGTATGTATTGTTCACTCTGCCCCCAACCTGTATATCCCTGCTTAATCTGATTTTTGTCATCATAGAGATATAGTTCGTGGTGGGGTTTACTTACGATTAGTTTGTGCGTGTGTGCCTTTACCATAACGGCACAATCAGCAGCCTTGTTTTTTAGATGGCGTTTCAAAATCAATTCCATATTAGACCTCTGTCTTATCGGGTCATCGGCTACGGAGTTAATTGACTTGAAGCCGTGGGTGTGATAAATCTTATACATCAACTCACCCTTGTTATCGGTTATAGTCAACTTGGCGGTGTATGTCCCATAGGGGACGCCCAGATTATCAGCTATTTCTTCAGCTATTGTCCCGAATCGCCACAGTTTCCTGTCGTGGTTGCCGTCCAGTATATCCAATAAAATACCCTTAATCGGTTCACGCCTCTCAATTGCCATCTTCATCTGTGCTAAGGGTAACTTCTCGGTCAGCTTTTCTGGACTAAAACGGGGGTCGTCTGCTAGTATAGCCTCTATCATATCGCCCCCCTCCATACCATAGTTGTGTTTGCACCCGTCATACTCGGACTTCATCATACTAACAAGTTTATCCCACCCCTTATCCGAACTCAACACAGAACCATCGTGCTTGTCTCCGAAAAGAAAGATATTGTGGTCGTTAGGTAGTTTGATTGGTGGTAAGATTTTCATAATGCCCCCTTGCTATTGATATTAGATTTCGGTTTATTTTACTAGAGCAATTACAACAGCACTTCCCCTCATCTTCCAATAATTTAATTCCACATCTCCTACATAATCTCTTCTCAACAGCTTCCTTACGCCAATTTCTGCTATATTCCACTCGCCTATTTATATTTTTATAAGGCATCATTCCTATCCATTATTTATCTCCACTAAAATTATCAACAAAATCTAGGGGTGTGTGGAACAACCCATCTATGTAGCATTCGTAGCAGATAGCGACATCACATTCACCCTCCCCGTTGCTATATTTACCCAATTGGCTATTATAGTAATCTATATCTTCAGGTAGAATAGGGTCTAGGTTTATTTTAACCTTAACTTTAACTTCTATTCCTTTCAGAGTTACCCTACTATTTTCCCTCTCCATTTCCTTGCCACATTTAAAGCATTTCATTTATTTACCCTCCATTAACCACTTATTCTCTTCTTCTTCATTGTGTAAAACCATATCATCCTTCTCGTAATCTGCCTCGCAATCAGCACATAAGCTCCGGAAGTCCACACAACTTTCCCCTTCCCTAGTGCATCCTTTCACCGCTATCCCCGATACAGCCAGCCTTTCAATAGATAGTTCGTGCCCACAAGTGCCATATATCGTTCCCAAATCAACCTCCTTACTATACATTCGGCACACGAAATCACATAGCCAGTAAAACCTATGCCCGATTATCTTATCATCAAGCCAATCTAAAAATATTGCTAGATACTTCATTCCGTCTCCTCTTCAAGTGCTTCACTATCAGCTTCCTCAAATTCTTGGCAGATAGTAATCTCTAACTGGTTTCTTTCAAAATCTAAATTACTTGCTCCTACTTCTTGCTCTGTCATTTTTACTCTCCTTTATTAGTGGCTCTACTGCTACATAGCCAGCCTCTATTAGTTCCCGTATATATCCATCCATCGTGTAACCATCCCATAAAAAGGGCAATTCCTTATCCACCTTTATCACCACACCTTGAGAATGAAGATACTTAAGAACCCTGTTAGTAAACTCTTTTCGCCAGTCACTAGTTAATTCATGGAATTGGAAGTCGTGAATAATTGCACTCATACTCCCCTTGAATAGTGATTCTATCCCTTCCCTTATCTCTTCTTGCTTTGTCATTTTGTTGCCTCTAACCATTCCTTCCCCAATTCCGATATTCGCCGAAACTCATTTAACATATTAGAAGCGATTTTTCTCCATAAAGTCCGCTCTATAGAGTTCGGGGATAGGTCTGCCCAAGCCTCATCCCACATTACTTCATAACCAACCCTCGCCATATTTTCAATAACCATTTCTTCCCACTTAATCATCTCTTACCCTCCTTTAACCACCTTTTGTAACTTCTTTAGCTTCTCAGGCGTCAAGCTCTTTGCTAATGGTGTGAAATCTCTATCCGCCTTGTTAGCATTCGCCATTGCCTTCCTCAATCTTATTGTAATTATATCATACTTAGGCTTCAAGGCATCATATTCCCTGCGAAATTCAGGGTCTTCTAGTAATTCAGCCTTAAATCCCTTATGAGTATTCTTAACTTGCTTTTTCATTATAACCCTATCATCGGTGGTGTAATAGACATCACCCTATTTTTCGCTAATTTACAATATTCCCCGCTTAATTCATACCCTACTGCCCTGCGCCCCTCACGCTTCGCTACAGCTAGAGTAGTGCCTGAACCAGCAAAGGGGTCAAGAACTAAACTAGGAACTTTATCAGCATTACATTTACAGGTGGGTTGCCAGCCAGTGGTTTCTCTACTACTTCCCAAACTATCCTTGAACATCTTTGATAGAGGGCGGTTAGTCCCATCAGTTCCGCTTGCCTTCCGAGCTTCCACCGCATATCTATCATCAACAACACTTGGGTCATAATCATCAGGTCTATTTACTTTAATCACTCTCTCCCATGGTGCCCCACATTTACTACAGCAACCTACCTCTGGCGTGGCCGCCTTGATACATATCTCTGGTAGCTTTTCTGGGAAGACAGCAAAGTGGGCTTCAGGATAAGGCTGTGTGGGGAACTCCCATACTGTGCGAATATTGCGACCAGTTATCTCACCACTTCTAACTTTAGCATAAAAGGCGTCTTGTTGAGTTGTTGTAATACCTGCTGTCTGTGTACCACTATTATCCTTGCGAACATTCGGGTTATTAAAAGCTGAAGCCCTAGAACTATAAGCACCATACGCAAGCGGGCTTCTCACCGCATCAGCATCCCAGTAATAGTTTTTGTTTTTAGTCAGCATTAAGATATATTCGTGGCTTTCGGTAGGTCTGTCGGTAACGCTCTCGGGCATAGGATTAGACTTGCTCCAGATAATAACTGACCTTACCCACCAACCATCTTCTTGGGCTGCTATTGCTACCTTAAAGGGTATGAGGCAGAGGTCTTTGGCTTTAATACTACCACCACGATAGCCTTTCTGCTTTTGTGGATACCTACCGCTATGCTTGGTATGGAAATCAATGTGCTCTGGGTGCGTTTCTTTATACTTACCGATGTATATTCCATTTGACGCATAACTGTCCCCAATGTCCCAGAAAACCACACCATCTTTCCTTAAAACCCGCCTTATCTCCCTTAATATCTCTATGGTATGCTCAATATACATCTCAGGGGTGGACTCTAACCCATAAGCACCCTTCCAAGCACTACAGAGGGAACAGGCTTTCATTGGAGTAGCATCATAAGCAGAACTAAAATTGGTAGCTTGTTTGCTATTAGGGTCAACAATATCTAGCGTCCCCCTATTCCTGCGGGGCAGAGTCTCTATACTAAAATCGTGCTGACAATCCCTATCCCCACCCCATATCAATTCCTGATTACCACTATACTTCCTCAAGCCCCAAAAAGGTGGACTTGTTACAACACATTGAACACTGCCATCAGAAAGTTCACCCATATCTCGGCAATCACTATTATACAGCGTTATGTGAGTGTCAGAATAGTATTCCATAACTTCCTATCTACATTAAACTTTAGTTCCATTACTTATATTCTACCATACTCTAAACTGTATGTCAAGTTAGGTCTATATCACTCTCTACTTCGTTGCCCCAATAGGTTAATCTTCCCAAAGAACTACCATATACCCGCAATATTCACGCTGGATACAAACAGCATTCCCCTCACTAATAGCTTTTTCAACAAAATAGGATAAATTCTCTGAGCTTACACTATGGGTGGACAGGATAAAATCATAAGCCTTTTTATTAAGAAGTCTATCAAGACTCGCTTTGAACTTTGGCAATTCAACCGCTTCAATGAAACGCCGTGCTTCAATATCGCTTACCATATTACTCTCCTTTCAGCATAGATTATCTGATACTTCTATTATAACAGAAGGAAATATATAAGTCAACTCACCTGCGGCTCGCCCTAAAGTTAAGTTTACATAATACTGGACACAGGAATAGTATTTGGTGGGTAAGAGTTTAACTATAGTAAATGACTCTCGTATCTCTGGCGGGCTCCTTCGTATTGGGCGTCTTTGCTTTAATGAGGCTTCCTAGATACAAAATAACTTACATAATGGTTATAGTGCGAACTCCAGATACACCATAGATTATAGGACAATTGAGCTTGTGCGTTGGGGTGGAGTCTAACAGCTTACAAGCATACCAACATACAGACATACCTATGTTGGATTAAGAAAGAGGTTACACTATTAGTCTAACAGCATCCTATATAGTAGTGGGGAAGGCAGGACTTGAACCTGCTTAGCCCTGAAGCACCAGTTTTACGGACTGGCTCGGCTCACCATCTCCGACGCTTCCCCGTTATCATCAGTATTATACCACATCTTCTCTGTTATATAGACTTTAAGACTATGTTCCTTATTATACTTGACTTTCAACCGAGTGCCATACGATGGACAATCGGTCTTTTTGGATATAGTTTTTAGGGATAGCACTTTAGGGGAGATTGACAACTAGATACGGGGGGTAGTTTAGTATTACTTATTTGTTTTAGTAGGCTAGAATTGGATTGTAGAGAGGCTATTCTATATCGGGCACAGCAAAGCTGTAGCAAGCACACTCCCACTCCCTGATAACACTCACAGCTCAAACGAGTTACACTACAAGTTAGGCTGGGGGAGATGCCTTGTTACTCCACCCAGCCCGAGCAATTACGTGAATTCAATTAGTGGGGCTTGCCGATGCTCGCTGCAACCTAAACCCAGCGGGCTATTAGCAACAAGACTCACTCAAAACAAACCCCTAACTACATTATACCACTAATCTACTCTATAATCAAAGAAGGCGACCTTTCTAATAAGGTTGGCGTTCTCTAGTAGTAACTGATAAGAATATACCTCCCCTGTTTTTTGCTTCGCCTTTTAGGAGACTACGCCTAAACCTATTATACCACATTATATGGTATCTATGTCAATACCCTTATATCTAGAGTAAATAATTTATTTTATTAAATTAAAAATAATTCAAAAGAAATAGTTTACAAGGCTAACTAGACTATCCCCTTGCCCCTCACTTGCTCTGATCGCCCCTAAATGCTTGACAAATACTTGACAACTCTTTTAGATAAGTATAAGCTAGGGGTAACTAAATGAACCTTAACAATAGAATAGCCAGAACTTATAGACTACCCGACGCAAACCGATAGAGGGGCAAGTAGGATATGAGAAACGGCACTAATAGGCTATGAGCTATGCCGCCTTGTTAAATAAAAAATAGGGGGCAAGGCAATGGAAGCGAAGACCGCCAAAAGTTACGGGTATCAATTACTTGAGGAACTACCCAAAGGCACAACACTATACACTATACTACGGCGAGTGTCTCGTTCAAGAATGACAAGGATTTTTGATGTCATACTTATACAGGATAACGAGGCACATAATGTCATAATCAAAGAGTTTATGTATTGTGCTAGAGACTGTGACCAAGAGAGCAAGTGGCACGGCAACTATAAGGCTACAGGGTGCGGAATGGATATGGGTTTTTGGTTAGTTTATGAGCTTGGTCATCTAATCCATCAAGACGGCTACTACTTCAACCATAAGCATCTATAAATCAGCACTGGCAAGGCGGTATAATTCATAGTCTATTAGCACCTTAACAATTGAATAGAGTTTTACCCGCCTCGCCTTGCTAACAAAGTTAGACCGTGAAACACGGCTAAATAAAATTAGTGAGGTAGAAATGAATGTATCAGTTCAAATCATAGACACTCACGGATTTATCCACTTTAAAACTGGTAAGTCAGTAAAATTAGTAAGGCAATGGTTAGCCCAGCTCAAAGAAGGAACAGAAATTCGCTGGACTGGTAATAATGAAGTCTTTGTCAGTCAGCAATACATTAAGTAAAGCACGGGGCAAGGCGGGGTAGGTAAGACCCTATTTAGCACTTTAACAATATAATTAGTGTCTTGATAGCTGGGCGGGTAGGAATACGCATTAAGGAGGATAGAGTAATGCCTATCGGTTTCTGGGCTGTAAGTCGGGAGCAATTGGTAGAGAAAATACACCGCCATTCCTTTCGCCACCCTGTTATTGGTGCTGATGTCATAGATAAACTCAAGTTGGAGGTTGAGGATAAGTTAAATGAGGCGCTAGATGAAGCAATCGCCTTCTTTATCGTGAAAAATAGAATCTAATCCAAATACCACCCGCCTGGCTATGAGGACACTAAATGAAAGGAGGACAAGGGAAATGCTACAGAAGCATACAATAGTTACGATTTATCAAGACCCAATTACTCAACAGAAACCAGAGGGTAGGGCTTGCCTACTCCACAAAGTATCGGATGAACCTGATGGACTAGAATGCTGGAAAGTTTGTTTTATCAGCGAGGATGGGGGAGTATATGAACGCCTGATTAGAACTGATAGCCCGATAGAAGCTATCATTGGTTAGCTAAACTATTTACTACTATAAAGGAGGGAATAGGGGAATGGGTAAAAAGCTAAAAGCCTGGACAAGAGTTATGTCTAAATGGCAAACAGGCAAGGATGGTTATCCCCGCTTTGGCTCTTTGCCTGAAGGTTGGGATGGTGATGGCACTGTGTTAATTCAATGGGATGATGACGACTCCCAAGAGTGGGATGACCGAAGTTCCTTTGTAGCAGTGCCACCAATAAAAGAGGTATTAAGGGGAATAGTATAGTCAGCACCGATGAGGTTAGAGATGAAAATAATAGTTAATGGCAAAGAAATAGAAGTTGAGGAAAATGATGAAGTATATGTTTCTCAAGAACCTTGTGATGTATGCGGATGCCACACTACTATAACCATTGATAGAAATAAGAAGCAGATATTTATTGAGGAACTCTAGCACTGATGAGGCTGAAAGGAGGGAATAGGGGAATGGCAACAATAGAACTTACACAAGAAGAGGTCCTATACCTTGAGGAAATCTTGCGGCGTATGCAAGGAGAGGGAGAACCTATCGGTTTTAAAGAGGGCGAGGATCTAGCCCAAGACATTTTAGATAAACTAGAAAAAGGCTAAATTATTTACTACCAGCACTGATGAGGCTGAAAGGGGGTAAAGACAATGGGGAAAGATACAAAGGGTAAATGGAAACTCAAACAAAATGATTTGGGATTAATCTATATAGAAGACTCACTAGATAAGGGATTAGTAATTTCTAGCACTAAACCAAAATACATTGTAGGACTCATGCTACACCAAGCCAACCTCATAGCCAAATTGCCTAGAATGTATGAACTATTAAAGCAACTAGCAGATTGGGATGCTGGTAAATTCGGGAAGGAAAGCAATATCAAGATAATAGAAATCTCCAAACAAGCTAGCCAGCTAATAGAAACGCTAAAGGAGGACTATAATGCTTAAAAGATTATCCGTTATTGCTATGATTATCTTAGCTTTGGGTATTATGAGTTGCACGCCATCTTCCCAATCAGACCTTCAACCACCCAACCAATTAGATACCTTAACACCACCTACGCAACAACAGCCAGCATATAACACCCCTCCAGCCCAACGGGATTATCCACAACAGAATTATCAACAAGACTACTCAGGCATAATACAAATGTATGAAGATATGGCTAATGCCGCTGATGCGGAAGCAGATGCGGTTTGGGATAGATATAAATCTAAACGCTATGATTATAGCGACCCAAATTGGAAACTAGAGGCACTGGAAGATACTTGGGAGGTTAATCGGGAAATGGAGAGATATCGCAATCAAGCCGCTGATTACCGAGAGAAAGCTAATTCTTACAGGAGGAAGTAAATAATGCTGGAAGATAGATACTTAACTAACGAACAAAAAGACCGACTTTGCAACAAATATGTATATGATGCTTTTCCTGATAGAGCAATAAAGGAAACAGCTAAAACCGCCTCTGACCATACCCTTAAAGTAATCGTGAAATGGCTGGACAAGAAAATGTTATCACGCGATTGGGATTTTGGGCAGATTAAGGGCACCGATAGAATATTGGGGCATTGTGATTGGCAGGAATTAAGGAGGTTAGTTAAATGAACTTTATATGGAAACTAAACATAGGGGCATATCAGACTGGAGAAAGTCTCTACTTAAACAGAATCTGTCTAGGTGGATATTATTGGAATTGTTTAAAGGCAAGCACAGACAAGGATAAATCCACCGACTGGGTAGGGCAGATAAGTCTCCCATCACTGAAGAGCAACACGGTATATGGAGGCACCACAGAGGAAGTGAAAACTAATATGGAGAAGCTCTTCATTCAATGGTTTAAGGAGGTAAATTATGAAAATAGAAGTAAGGAATGATTACTATGAGGTTGAGCTTCTCTGCAGCAACTGTGGGCACAAGTTTAAGAAGCAATATCCTAAAGGGGAAGAAGTCCCAGTTTTAGAGACCTGCCCTAAATGTGGATGCCTAACCGCTTGGAAGAAGTAACTTGACTTTTAAAAGAAATAGGTTTACAATATAAGGGAGGTGAATAATGGAAGCTAATAAAGTTAGACCTATTCAGGCTAAAGATACGATAATGAGTAAGGACGAAATGCTAGGTTGTTCTCTTGTCGGTAAATACCCATTCAAAGATGTAGAAGATGTTATTAGGGAAACTTGCATACACCAAATTGAAATCACTTGGGATATAGCCTTCAAAGCAGGGACAAAGGTGGGGTATAGTGCTGGAATAATTGAAGGACAATATACTAATCATAAAAGACACGGCAAAAAGATGGTGCAGGCAAGACAAGAAGGGATAAGGGAAGTGGTGGAGTGGATAACACGCCCAAAGTTCATTGTGCATCCTAGATTCTATACAGAAGAGTGGGAAGCTAAGCTCAAAGAGTGGGGAATAGAAGATGTCAGTTGACCAAGCACGATTAGAATCATCAACAATAACCAATAATCTAGCAGAAAGCTTGCGGATAGCCGATGATGGTGAACGCCAATGCCTAATCCATACCGATAAAACAAGGGCAGTAAGTGTAGTAATCTTTATGAACCCCAAAGAGGCACTTGTAGTTGAGATGTGGCTAAAGTCTAGACGCAAAATAAGACAGCAGGGAGGATTATAATGTATGAACACACTTGTTTGCGATGCCACGAAATTTGGGCAGACCATAAATATGATAGCCGATGCCCACGCTGTAAAAGCACAAATCACACGACCCATTACACAGACTAAGGAGGGGAAGTTATGAAGCTTACTAAAAAGAAGGCAATTGAATTATCTATTGAATTGTGGAGTTGGCTGGCTGAAACTGGAGCGGATAGTAAGAGGGATTGGGATGGCTGGGAGAAATATGGGGAGATGCTCAATGATTGTGCCCTCTGCAAGTATAGGGAAGAACATAGCAAGGCATATCCTCCAAGTTGCCGAGTTTGCTCCTACTACCAGAAGTTTGGTTGCTGTTACGGTAAGAGTGGTAAGCCCTCTACCATCTATGACCATTGGGAAGATGCAGAAACAACTGAACAGCACAAGGAATATGCTAGTAAATTCCTAGAGCAATTAAAGCAACTATAAAGGAGGGCTAAAATGAACACAGGATTAACCGATAGACTACAAGAGACACATCAGGGGCTATATGGTAAAACGCCAGCGACACATTACGAACACCGAATATCCTACACCGAAACCTTTGACCAGTTCTGTGAAGACCTATGTGCCACCGACTTGCTTAATAAAGACCAGAAGCAGTTGATGCGAGGGTTGATATGGCAGTGGCTCGCCAATAAGAAAAGAGGGTAAGAGATGAGCGAGAAGACTTTTAAAGAGGTCGTGTTAGAATATTTCCCCGATGCTTCAGATGAGGATGTAGAATTTATATTGTGGGAGCGAACAGGCTACCCGTCCTTCTGGCGTATTCCTAGAGATGGGGCATCACCTATTGAGTGTCTCCGCAAACAATTAAGTGACTATAAAAGAGAGGTGAAAGATGAAGCAAAAGAACAGAATTGAACGCCTTAGAGTTAGACAAGTAAGTTATGATACTATGATAACACAAATGCTAAAGGATGACCCAGTGCGAGCAAAGGGATACCACAAACCTGGAAGTCTGAGGAGGTAAAAGATGCCTAAAGAAACAATCACAGTAATGACCAAGACTGAGCTTATCACACCAGCGTCAAAGCACATCTACTTTACACTCACTGATGAAACTGAACGCAAGTTACTCAGCTTTGTCACCGAGCTTTACCCATACCTAATAGTTGGAAGTCTTGCTGCTATAGAAGTTCAACCAGGCAAGCAAGAGGGTGATACGCCACGAATACTCAATGTCTATAAGGACGGTAAGCCAGTATATGAAGCTAAGCCCCAGCAAGGAGCAGGGCGGAGCTACGGCAAGTCTAAAGAGGAACTGGCTCAAATTAGGCAACTAGCCGAAGCCCAAAACCGAAGTATACAAGCACAGACTTCACTTAATAGAGCAGTAGACATAGCAATCGCTTTCAAATGGGACAAGATAGAAGATAAAGAAACGATAAAACAACTTGCCAGAGAATTCTATCAACTACTCCAATCCCTAACCCAAATATCTGAAGCAGATGTCATACATAAAGCAATTAAGGAGGCTAAAAGTGAAAGTAACATTCCTAGGAAAACCGAGCGCTTTCAAGATATACCTTCAATTAAAGATAGAGGAGAAGATAAACAGCATAGCGGAGAGGAGACTGGAAAGCCTAGAGCCGATGATACAGGAGGAGATGAAGACCCTAGAGAACGCATCAAGAAACTGTATCAGCAGAGGGGAATGTGGCAGGAAGGAAAAGGTTGGACATACCATCTAGTAACCACTCATATTAAGGGCATAACAGGCAAGATGGACATCAAGCAACTAACTGACACAGAGCTAACCAATGTAGAGTCAGACCTGATAGCACAAATAAAAATAATGGGGGCGAGCAAATGATAAACAAAACACTTGAAAATGGATGGGCAACGATTGATGAAGCACAAGACTTTTTTCTTGACCTTGTTCTTGAGTTGCAGGCGTTGAAGCGATTGCCTTCTCCACCAACCGACCTATTCTTGTCAATAGAGACGGGGGATAATATGTTAGATAGCAAAGTGCTAGACACTGACCCCCGCATTGTTCTCTGTAATCTTGATTAACAACTAAATGAAGGAGGAATAATATAATGTGGGATGACAAGACACCAAAGAGGGTAAAGCCAATGGATAGATTTTACATGATATATGTAGAAGGCAAGGCGTTACCAAAGATTGGCCACCTTGAGGAGGAAGCATCAACACAAGAGGCTGAAAGATTAGCTCTGCTACCCGACAACATAGGTAGGAAAGTCTATATCTTGGAAGCAACTTCCTACTGTAAAGTTCAGCCTTTACCCATAAAATGGACAATAATACCTTAACAACTAAATGAAAGGAGGTAAAATATGCAAGGGCAAATCATTCTAATAGGTTATGACAAGGATGCGGGAGAGAAATTATTGGTGGTGGAAGGTACTTATGAAGGGAGTGGGGACGACCTCATTGATGTTGTGCGTTTCCCTAATCTTGATGTGAGTATAGAGAGGGAATTGTTGCTGGATACCATAAGATTCTTAAAAACACACTAAACGAACCTTAACAACTGAATAAGCTTGCTGGTCTGTAAAAAGTGCAGGTTAACTAAGCCGTTAAAGTCGGGACGAGCCAGCAAGTTGCCAGCTACCTGAATGGGTGCAGGAGCTTAGGGCTGAAAAGTGAGTATAGGGGGGTGCCGTAAAGGGCAAACGGCTTAATTAAATGCAAGCCTTAGGTGACGACCTTAAATAGCCAGCCCCACCTAGAGTTAAGGAGGAATGAAATGGGAATGTATGACAATATTAGATACGAGATGGATTGCCCGAAATGTGAAACTAGGGTTGCTAGCTTCCAAAGCAAAGATGGCGTT
>SDBU01001628.1_pt1 | contig 31412 bp, 18 predicted proteins | sample 2277071 | NCBI WGS metagenome assembly SDBU01 (sample SAMN10397929, study PRJNA504765) | marine sediment metagenome | isolation source: marine sediment core GS08_GC12, 126 cmbsf | place: Arctic Ocean: Gakkel Ridge, Loki's castle | collected 2008 | reverse complement strand
GTGGAAGTTTGACGAAGGATATGGCTCAACTGCTTATGACGCCTCCAGCAATACTAACACAGGAGCTATTACCAATGCCACTTGGCAAAACGAGGAGTCATGCAAATTTGGAAAATGCCTCTACTTTGACGGAACAGGGGACTACCTTACTGTAACAGACGCCGCCTCTTTAGACGCCTCTTCAGGAGTAACCCTGCAGGCCTGGGTAAAACCAAACACCTTCACCACCTCTACTATAATAGAAAAGGACTCTGCCTACTCTTTAGACCTTTCTCAAGGTATGCCGAGATTCCGCGCCTATGCCAATTCTGTTTGGCACACTGTTCAGGATGAAGGCAGTTCAGCCGAGGGCGGAGCCCAGGGTTGGACTTTTCGTGAAAAAGCAGACGGCACACTCACCGGCAGTGGCGGCGCTACATTCACCCCTGCCTTAGGTTACAGAGGTCTGACCTCTGTAACTAATTTGACGGGGGAGAGCGGGGTATTGATAACCCAAAGCGACAACCTGCAATACTCTCGCGGCTCCCAGTCCACCCCCGATGGCACAAATGTTGTCTATGAAAACTTCAACCCTAACCAAGGCACTCTTGAGTTTTGGGTAAGGCCTAATTGGGACGCGAGTAATTCTGGCGGAGTTCATGAAATAGTGAATACCACCGCTTACGCATTAGGAGGCACTTGGGAAGGTTTGGCATTTGGTTATTATGGTAGTTCTAATATAGGATGGCTTGTTTATTTAGATGGCAACAATGAGAAAAGAGTTCAAACTGGCGTAAGAAGTTTTAATGCAGGTGATTGGTTGCATATGGTGCTCGTTTGGAGTGATACCGAAACAGTATCAGGGAGTCATTATCTCGAGATTTATGAGAATGGCCAAGCTGTTGGTTCCTCGTGGAGTGCTGGAGAGTCACCTATGTCAGTAGAAGATCCTTTTTACATTGGTCAGGGGGCAACTGGCAACCAATTCAACGGCACAATTGCTGGCAGAATACTAAACCGACCCCTAACAGCAGCCGAAGTAACGGCATTGTATAACAGCGGGGACGGGCATACCGACACCTTCACCGTAACCCCAGACACAGTATGGCTCGGCACTTACTCTGACGATTCTACAACAGCCGCATATTGGCATACGGGCAAAAGCGTCAGCGCCATAAGCGACGGCGATACCGAAGACACCCTCACAACAGCCACCGGCGCAGACAACTCATTCAGCGACGACGACCGCGTAGTTGTTTACGACGGCACTGGCTACAAAGTAGAGGGGTGTGTTGATGGCGTCCCGCCCAGCCCAACCTCTGTGCTTATTGACGACTGCGCCGGCGGAGACCCCGGCGCCGCGGAGGATGTTGGCGTAAGCATAGACGCCGATGCCACATATTACGCCTACGCCGCTGATAATACAGTGCACGATATTGAGGAGCAAGATATTAGTATTTCTGCTTGGGTCAAGATGGACACGGATGCAGGATATGACAACACTATAATAGGAAAAGCTTTTGGGGGGTATTTATTTTATGTAGATCCTTACATTGAGCTTTGGGTACATGACGGTACTGATAGTTATCAAATTAGAGGTAATACTAATTTGAAAGATAATAAGTGGCATCATGTTTCCGCTGTTATCGATAGAGATAATGCTGCTAATTGTAAGGTATATGTCGATGGGTATGAGGATGGCACCACTCAAAAAGTTGGGACTTTGGGTAATGTCGACTCTATAACAAATGCAAATATTTTAAGTTTAGGCAGATATGCAGCTGGCAATAAATTTTATGGTCAGCTTCGAGACGTAAAACTCTACTACGCCACAAGCAGCCATTGGACAGATGCAGAGGTTTTATACCAAGCAACCCACCCGTTTGATTATACAACTACCTCCGCTGGCACAACTACCGACTATTGGCGAGGGGATGAAAATACCGGTACAACAATAACTGGCAAAGTTAATAACCTAACCTTGTCCAACGCCGCGGCGTGGTCGCAGGAGGCATTTGTATCAAAAAACTTGCTCCCAGACGGGCACATGGAAAACGGCGGCATCGGCGGCTGGAACACGTACACAGGCAATGCCACCACAACCAAAGACACAACAACTGTAAAATATGACAACCAGTCATTAAAAATCCAAAATACAGGCATCAGCCAAGGCACTGCCTCAACAACAATAACAACAGCAAGTGGCGAGGATTATTATTTCCACGGATGGTTCCGCACCCCAGCCACGCCTGCCACCTCAACAACATTAGTCAATGTTGATTCTACTGTAGCCGATTCTTTTCTGATTGACTCTTTGGACGCCAGCGGCATCGCATCAAACACTTGGTACGAGGTTGACTTTGCTTTTGAAGCAAACGACACTGTCACTCGCATTGACCTTGGCTCTGGCTCCACAACCACCGCCGAATTCGGTTATTGGGATAATGTTCAGATTATGCCCAATTTGGTAGGCAATCCATCAATGGAGGGGGAATACAGCGGCAGCGGCACATTATATTTTCCTATCGGTTGGGGTAATTACAGATTAGATGATGGTTCAGATTCAGCGACAAGTAGCGCCTTTGCCCATTCTGGAGCCACGAGTATTCATATCACATCCATTACCGCCGGAGAAGGAATAACACACGACCCAGACATTGACTTACAATGGCAGGATGGAAAGTGGTACACTTTAAGCGCCTGGGTTTATGTAGCCAGCGCTGGCGATAAAGTTGATATGACCATCTATGACGGAGTAGCTTATCAGAGTGTTGATTCCAGTGTGGTTGGCGCATGGGAAAAGATAAGTTTGACCTTCAAGATTACAGGTAGCCCGCATGATTATTTTCGCATTGACGGCAACTGGATTACTGACCACGAGTTTTATATTGACGATGTTGCTATGTTTGAGCTTGACACAGCACCGGCATCCACCGCCACGCCGAGCACCGAGGCAAACTCATTTGGCACAGGCAAATGGGACGACTCCAATGGCGCGTTTCTTGTTGACGGCGGGGATACTTTGACATATCCTACCAGCGGAAACATCTTGGCTGCCACAGGCACTCTGGCGTTTTGGTTCAAACCCAATGGTTCAATAAACGAAACATTTAATTATCTTTTTGACGCAGGCGGAGGGGACCCAGACCGTTTCTATGTCCATTTCAACGGCAAGGATAATCTTCAGGTCGGCTATGGCGACGACTATGACGATGGCGATATCACAGTAATTGCAACCAGCACTTGGCATCATATTGCTATAACTTGGGGCAGTGGAACTGTTGCCGCTTACATTGACGGAGCGCTTGATGCTGATGTTGCAATTAGCGGCGCTTCAGCTCCTACATTAAACAATGATTTAACTATTGGCTCTGTTGCCAGCGGGGTCTATCCTGCAGATGGATTCTTCGACGACATACGGATATACGACACAGTGCTGTCACCCACGGCCGTGGCTGACCTCTACGCCGGAACCTACCAAAATGTTATCAATGAAAACGCATGGAACCATTTATCCGGCGTGTATGACAAATCAAACGAAAATTTAAAAATATATGTAAACGGAGTTTTAAAAAATACCGTATCAGCCGGAGGCAGTTATAATTTAAATAATAGCAGTGATAATCTAATAATCGGTGAAGGCCTTACAGGGTATCTTGATGACATCAAAGTTTACCCCGAAGCGCGAAGCGCAAGCCAAATTAAGTCCGATTTTACCGGAGGACCCACCTCACGCGGCGCGTCCGGCCGCTCTGTTACAGTAGGAGAGGGGATTGACGCAAGCGAAGGCCTGGTTGCCTACTGGAAATTTGATGAAACCGCGTTAAACGCCTGTGGTTCTGCCAATGATGCCTGCGATGCGAGTGGAAATAATAATCATTTATCAATGATCAATGACGCCTCGCCCACCAGCACTGCGAAGTATGGCTACGCTGCAACATTCGATGGTACGGGTGATTATGCTTGCACCGACCCCGACGACGACGGCGACTGTGATGATGACGATGATTTGGACATTACTGATGCGATTACTGTTGAAGCGTGGGTAAAACTGACACAAGATCAGTCTGATAAGGCAATTGTAAGCAAATGGTTGTCAAGTGAAGGATATTTGCTTTTTGCATACCCTTCAGGGAATATTACGTGGCAAGTTGATGGTTCCACTAATCGTGCCACGGCATCTATTTCAAGCGGAACTTGGCATCATGTGGTGGCTACAAGAAGTAGTTCCGATATATATTTGTATATAGATGGAGAACAGGTTGCAAGCGATACAAATACCACGCTTTCTACAAACTCAAACTCCCTTAAAGTGGGGCAGTATGCCAGTGATAGTTTCAACGGCCAAATAGACGACGTAAAAATATACAACGTGGCGCGGAGCGCCAGCCAAATCCGGCGCGATTACGAAACCGGCCCGCCGCCTGTGGCGCATTGGAAGTTTGATGAAAACTCTGGCGACTCCGCTCAAGATACCTCTGGCGCTAACACCGGCACCCTCGGCTCTGGCGCCGGCGCGGACGTCAGCGACCCCACCTGGACCCAAGGCAAATACGGCTCTGCTTTGCAGTTCGACGGGAGTGATGATTATGTGGATGCTTCTGCGTTTTCAGGTATTTTTACTAAGTTGACAATGTCTGTTTGGGCAAAAACTAATGTAGATTTACGACAGACTATTTTAACAAGTCCTAACCAAAGCAGTCATTATATATGGTATATTGAGAGTTCGCACGGAAGCGGTGGCTTTGCGACTTATCTATTTAGTGATACAGATGCATCTCAACAAGTTTATTCGTTGGTTGATTTTTCTTTGGGGACTTGGGAATATATTACAATTACTTTTGATGCTTCGTCTAATGTAATTATTTATCGTAATGGTATTCCTATTAAAACTACTCCTGCTACAATTGCCAATGTGAAGTTTACTAATTTATATATAGGGGCAACGAGAAATGAGACTGAAATTTTCGACGGACTCATTGACGACGTTCGCATATACAACTACGCGCGGACGCAGAAGCAGATTATGGAGGATATGAACGCCGGCCACCCAGCAGTTGGCTCTCCAGTGGGCAGTTATGTCGGCTACTGGAAGTTTGACGAGCTCTATGGTCAGAATGTTTATGACCAGTCGGTCAGTAAAAATAACGGTACACTTGCCACTTCCACGGACGTCAGCGACAGTGACCCCAGCTGGGAGTCCAAGTGCAAATTTGGCGGCTGCCTCTCTTTTGATGGGAGTGATGATTATGTGGATTTGGGTAGCACAGCGGCAGATTTAATAGAAAATACTTACTTCACCATTTCGCTGTGGGCTAGGCCCGATGGTGCAATTGGGACATACGAAGGTCTTATTAATATGGCACAAACTAGTCCTTATTCTTTTGGACTTAGGACACCAGCTTCTGCTACGGATTTACATTTTTATGTTAATAACAACGCATTGGAAACTAATTATATACTCGCTTCAGATGCATGGTCACATATTGTTGCGGTTTTAAGTGCAACTGGGAGAAAGGTCTATATTAATGGGGTTGAAGTTGATTCGGATAGTTATTCAACTCAAATTAGCCCTAATGTTGACACAATGTTAATCGGGGTAGACTATACGGCGGCTTCGGGGCGAAATTTCGACGGACTCATAGACGAAGTAAAGATATATCCGTTTGCGTTGACGCCGGAGGAGGTTAAGCAGGAATACAATAGGGGGGCGACTTTGCAGCTGGGGTCAGTCAGCACAGAGAGCGACGGCATTACTGCGTCAAACGCAGCCAGCCGAGAGTATTGCCCGCCGGGGGATACCTCAACCTGCCTGCCGCCGATTGCTCATTGGAAATTTGATGAGAAACTTGGTCAGATTGCCAACGATATATCAACATCTACAAATACTGGAACTCTCACCAATATGGCAACCTCAACTAATGGCGGGTGGCAGCACGCTGGCAATTGCCACTCCGGCGCGTGTCTCTCTTTTGACGGCGTTGATGATTGTGTGGATGTTGGTGCTGATATTTCGTTACGTCCTTCCACTGTTACTATTTCAGCTTGGGTTAGAAATGATGGTGACGGTGTCGGGACTCTTCCTGGTATTTTTACTATTGATGGTGGCAGTGATGTAGGTACCGCCTATAATCTTTTATATGTGGAATCTGATGATAAATTTAAATTTTATGTATGGGATGGATCCTGGCAAACAGCTTCTACTGATAGTGCTATAACGAATGGTCAGTGGTATCATATATCAGCAAGATACGACGGTTCAGAGCTTTCCATATTCTTGGATGGTGTAAAGCAAAGCGTTACGGATACGGCTTCGAGTATTGTTTATAATGGTTCAGGATTTGAGACTTATATAGGTGTTTATAATCCTCAGACCGGCACTCCATCCCGTTTTAACGGGAAAATCGACGACGTCCGCATATACAACTACGCCCGCACCCAAGCCCAAATAGCGTGGGACTACAACAGGGGAGCGCCGGTGGGCTGGTGGAAAATGGATGAAGGCCAAGACACAGCTACTACTTGTGATGCGACGATTTCGTCGGTCTATGACTACTCGGGAAAAGAAAACCACGGCACATTGTACAATGTTGACCAGTCACCAGCCACCACCTCAATGTGGTCTGTGGGTAAATACTCCTGCGCTCTAGACTTTGACGGCACTGATGATTATGTGGATGTGGGTGATATTTCTGCAATAGATAGTGCTTCTCAACTTACTATTGCTTTTTGGGGGAAGCGTGATGCTGTTTCTGCGTATCTCCCTGTTGGAAAACGTCAGGATGGAACTAATGTCACTGCTATTCAGCCATGGAACGATGGCGTTATTTACTTCAGCATTTGTAATGGAGGCGGAACTTTTGGGCAAACTTCAAATTATAACGATACCTCTTGGCATCATTTTGTTATGGCTTTTGATGGTACGCAATCGGGAAATGAAAACAGATTAAAGGCTTTTGTTGATGGAACACAAGAAGCACTTACTTTTACTGGTACAATTCCAGCCGCGACAGGCAATCTTGGCAATTTTGAAATTGGGGCAAATACAAGTGCTTCAGCGTATGGAAACGGCATCATAGACGACGTTCGGATATACAACTACGCCCTAACACAAACCCAGATTAAGAATGTATTTAACGAAGGAGCGGCGGTGAGATTTGGCCCGAGTGAGGGTCTGCCATAGCAACCAAAAACCTCGTTTTGCAACGAGGCCTTGGAGGATCTCCACTTGGTAGTGGATTCGCCTGATAACATTGTTATTATAGCAAGCTGAAAACACTTGTCAACCCTTTCACCTTGTGGAAAACTTTACAAGGTGAAGGGTCAAGGCAAGTTTTCCACAAAAGAGCGCTTTTAAGGCAGTGGGCCCGCGCTTGGTAGTACGATTCGCCTGATAATCGGATCTCTGGGGTTCGATTCCCCACGGGTCCACTGCCTTAAGGGTGTTGTGCAGAGTGACCGAGGCCCGCCTGCAACGCTTCTTGCGTAGCAATTGCGGGCAGGCCCGTCCTCGGGTTGGTATTCTAAATAAATTCCAAATCCCAATTGGATTTTGGAGCTTGGTCATTGTTTAGAACAATTAGGTCAATTAGAACAATTAGAACAATTACTATGCGTCAGTATGAAATATCAAATTGATCAATCGGGAAAAGTAGAGGACACGAACAGATTAACAATAGTTGCTTTCGCAAACGGAAAGATAAAAAGTTTAAAAATCAGCGCAGTAGAGAAACAAACGTTGGTGAGAACGATGCGGGCGCTTGATTATCCCGAGAAGATATTTATCTATAAGATTTTTGCCGCTTTGATATTTTTATTGATCAAAAATGAAAAAATAGAGGAAGTAGTTATTGATAAAGAATACCCAGGCCACAAAGCTACTATCAAGAATTTATTGTTAAATCTTTTTAGAAGAGTAAGTAAGGACGCGCCTATTATTGATTTTGATAATATTGGTAAAAAAAGCGCCGCTCATAAAACGGCTTGGGAGGTATTTCAGGGAAAGCGAGAGGCAGATATGGTGGTTAAGGCAAATGATATAATAAATTTGTTGTATAAAAATGCATAAACAAAAAACCGGAGATTCTGCTCCTTACATTACCTAGGAAGATGGCAGAATAATCCTTAGTTCAGACCGTCAGTTACGAGCGGTGGTCACTAAGGCATCCGGTAGTGTCTATATTATATCAAACTAGAAACTAATGTCAAGTAAATTATCCACAGAATAATAAATTATTCTAATTAACCTAATTATTCTAAATAAATTCCAAATCCCAATGACTAAGATTGCAAATTCAAAACATAATTACGCTTATATAGACAGCCAGAATCTTTATTTAGCCATTCAAGAGTTAGGCTGGAAATTGAATTATAAAAGATTCCGTGTTTATCTCCGAGAAAAGTACGATGTAGAAAAAGCTTATATGTTCTTAGGCTACTTAGCTGAGAATCAAAAATTGTATAAGTTTTTGCAAGAAGCAGGTTTTATTTTAATATTTAGGCCGATTTTAGAAAAAGACGGCAAACCGATTAAAGGCAATTGCGATGTTGATTTGGCTTTGCATCTTTTAACAAATCTTAATAATTATAATCAAGCTGTTATTATCACTGGCGACGGAGATTTCTGTATGCTAGTAAAACACTTAAAGGAAAATGACAAATTAGCTAAAGTTTTAGCGCCGTCTCATAATAATTGTTCTGTGTTGTTACGCAAGGCAGCTGGCACAGCAATATCTTTTATAGATGATTTGAAGAATAAATTGGAGTATAAAAAGAAAAGCACCCCATAAGGACAAAACCTTAAAGGGTTCTTTTCATCGTAACTATACTGTAATTATATCAAACTAAAAACTAATGTCAAGTAAATTATCCACAAGAGGAAAGTCCGTTGCATTTTTTAGGGGAATGTTGTAAATTAAGTCATAAGCAGATATTTCGATATTTCAATATATTAACATATCGATATTTCAATATATTGATATTGCGATATATCGTCTAAGCGTAAGCATATGTTCAACAAAATTACTAAGTTTGCCATTTACGGGTTGGTGTTATTAACCCCGTTGTTTTTTCTGCCAGTTAGCTTTGAAGCGTTTGAGTTCAACAAAGGTTATCTGCTATTTGCTTTGGTTTCAATCGGCATTTTGAGCTGGTTGGCCCAGATGGTTTTCAAGACGAAAAAGCTCCAGTTCCGCAGGACGCGGCTGGATTTTTTTGTGCTTGGATTCTTGGTCGTAATGATTCTAAGTGTAGTTTTTTCCAAAGACGCTAACAGTAGTTTGTATGGGTTTTATGGCAGGTTCTGGCCTAGCTTAATTGGCATTTTGTCGCTAGGTGGTTTGTACTTTTTGTTGACCAATGTAGTTTCACCGAGAACTGTTCTCGTTGAGGGTGACAAGGGTAGCAAGAGGAAGACTGAAAAGGCGACAAAAGTTTTGACTGTCCAGGGACTGCTCAAGGTTTTCAGCTGGAGTTCTTTGGCGGTTATTGCTGCTACTTATTTTTCTATTTTTGGGGTCTGGCGTTTAGCCGGCGGTGTTCTGCCCGGGGTAATGCAGGGCCGTAATTTTAATCCAACTAGTGGTTCGCTTGAAGGCTTGTCAATGTTCTTGGCATTTATCGTTGTTTTCTCTTTGGTTAAGATAGCAGTTGGCCAGAAAGAGGTAAAAGGGGAACAAGAGGCAAAGCGGCCATTGCTTATTAATTATCTGTTATTAGTTGGCTCTCTGGGTATTTTATTTATCATTAATTTCTGGCCAGCTTGGCTGGTAATTGGTTTGTCTATGTTTGGCTTTTTAGCAATTGCTTTTTGGCAGAGACTCTTCAAGGAAAATGTTAATCGTTTGGCTCTGCCGATATTGTTTATGCTTATTTCTCTGATTCTCATATTTGCCAACCCAGTCAGCGGGCTTTTGAGTCAGAATAATGTTACTGGCAATTTACCAGCAGAGATTCTTTTAAGACAGGGAGCGAGCTGGCGGTTGGCAGTGAGCAGTTTGAGAGCCAATCCAGTCTTGGGTTCTGGTTTAGGCAACTTTGGCTATAGTTTTGCCCGTTACAAACCGCAGAGTTTTCTAGAGAATAATCCACTTTGGTATTTAAGAATTGATAGGGCTGGCAACTTTGTTGCCGAGAGTTTGGCAACAACAGGCATTTTGGGCGTCTTGGCTTTTCTGGGAGTGCTGTTTGGTTTTGGCTGGTTGATCCGCCGAAAGTCTAAAATAGACAAGCAGGTTTCAATAGCAAGTTTGCCGATAATAATTGGCTTTCTTGCCTTGATCATTGCTCAATTTCTTTATTACCAAAATACTATTTTAGCGTTTAGTTTTTGGCTGATGCTTGGTTTGGGCGCGGTCTCAATGAGAGCAGTTTCTGCGGAGGCTTTGCCGAGCCAAGCTTTAAAGAGAGCTGGCCAGGCAAGGGTCTTTAACTTTAAGCAATATCCAGAAGCTGGACTTGTTTTAAGCATTGTTTTCTGGGTAATGATTGTTGGGATGGCTTTTCTTTACTTTAATATGGCTCAATACTATCTAGCTGATATGAATTATCGACAGTATTTGGTTAATCCAACGAGCAATTTGGCCAATTTGGAAAGAGCAGCTCGTCTGGGCAGGAATAGAGCTACTTATCATATTGTATTGGCTAGGGCTTACGCAATGGAGTTTAGCGATGAATTAGCCAAGCCCGAACCCGACCTTGCTCGAGTAGAAAACTTGGTTGCTTTGGCGATTGCTGAAGCTGGCCAAGCTGTTCAGATAGCGCCTAACCGAGTGGCTGCCCAAGAAGCATCGGCAATGATTTACCGCGACATTCAGGGCTTAGCCCAAGGGGCAGGGGAGTGGGCAGTTAAAGGTTTTGAAAAAGCTTTAGAGCTGGAGCCGAAAAACCCAATTTTCCTGACCGAGCTTGGCAAGTTGAGCATTATTCAGGGAAGTGAGGAAGAGGGGATTGCCTTTTTTGAACAAGCAGTCAACCTTAAAGCAGACTATTTAGCAGCTAATTTGCAGTTGGCTTTAATTAGCGAAAGAGACGGCGACTTAGACGGATCTATTGCTCGTTTGGAGAATTTGGTAATCAGCAATCCTTTTTCAGTGGAAGCCAGATTTCAGCTGGGACGAGTTTATTACAACAATGATATGCTAACCGATGCAGAACAGCAGTTCTTGCTTGCTTTGCAGTTGTTTCCTAATCATTCTAATTCGCTTTATGCTTTGTCTTTGCTCTATGAAAGAAGAGGGGAGAGAACTAATGCTCTGGCTGTTTTGAAGAAAGTGCTGGAGCTGAACCCAGGTAATGAGGATGTTAAGAAGAAGATTGAGGAACTTGAATAAGAATTTTTATGGCAAAAAAAAGCGCAAAACTGAGAAAGTCGGTGCTGGCGCCCAGACGGATACGCATTAAGATAGTTGGTTTGGGCGGAGGAGGCAGTTCGATTGTTTCTGAAATGGCCCAGAGTTTATCCGGGGTTAGTTTTGTTGTAGCTGACACTGATAAACGGCCGGTCAGGGGCAGAGCGTCAAGCAAGGTAAAGCATTTTTACTTTGGCGAAAAGCTTTTGGCTGGTATGGGCACTGGGATGAATCCAGAGCTTGCCAGCCAGGCGGCGATGGAAGAGAAAGAAAAGATTGCCAAGATTTTTAAGGACCAGGATTTGGTTGTTTTAGTCGGCTGCTTGGGAGGGGGAGTGGCTTCTGGGGCTGGTCCTTTGTTTGCCCAAACAGCTTTTGAGCGAGACAAGTCAGCAATCACCTTGGGTATTTTTACTCTGCCTTTCCAGTTTGAAGGCGAGAAGAAAATGAAGCTTGCCCAGAAAGCAGTTAGTCAGTTAAGGGGTAATCTGTCAGCTATTATTGTTACTGCTAATGAGAAAATCTTTCAGATTGTTGACAAGAAAACACCTTTGAAAAAAGCTCTTTCTTCTTTAAACCAGATTTTTGGTCAATATCTGTCTGACTTGATTGAGATAATTGCCAAGCCAAGTTTAATTAACATTGACTTTGCTGATTTAAGAACTATTCTTAAGGAGCGTGGCCAAACCCTGTATTTCAGCCAAGCAGCAGCTCAAGGAGCCAACCGGGCAGAAGAGATAAACAAGAGAGTTTTTACTGGCCCTTTGTTTGGGCAGGCGCCTGCCAATGTCAAGCGTATTCTATTCAACATTAGCGGCGGCAAAGATTTAACTTTGAAAGAGGTAGAAACTATCAGTCAGCATATAGCGAGTTTGAACAGAAAAGCCAAGATTATTTTTGGCATTTCCCAACAGCCCAATCTAGCTGGCAGGATAAAACTGACTTTGCTGGCGGTTGGCGAGGGAGAAGTAAAAAAGAATAATGAAAGTAAAAAGCGAAAGAAAAAGCCAATAGTTCTGCCTAAGAAATCAGCTTTAAAAACTTTGAAGAAGTCTTTGGAGAAAGTTAAAGAGGTTAAGCCAAAAGAGGATAAACAAAAAACACGGCGCAGCGCTTTAGAAGTTAAAAAAACAGAAGAAGAGGATAATGAAAAAGAGTGGGCCGGCGGCGAACCCGAGTGGGAAATTCCTGCCTTCCTGCGCAAAAACTCAGAATAATTATATGAAAATTAGAAAAGCAATTTTGCCAGCAGCTGGTCTGGGCACGCGCTTTCTGCCCATCACCAAGGTTCAATCCAAAGAACTTCTGCCGGTGGTGGACAAGCCAATGATTAGCTATGTGGTTAATGAAGCAGCCCAAGCTGACATCAGTCAGATAATCTTTATTTTAAACGAACAGAAAAAAAACATTCTGGAATGCTTTAAGAAAAAGCAGAAACTGGAATCAGTGCTTAAAAAAAGGGGACAGAATGATGCCTTGGCTGCTTTAAGAAAGTTTGAAGAACACTTGGAAAATGTTTCTTTTTTAAGTGTTAACCAACCCCAGCCCAGAGGCGACGGTGACGCGGTTTTAAAAGCGAAAAAACAAATTGGTAAAGAGCCCTTTGCTGTTTTATTCTCCGATGATTTATTTGAATCTAAGAAGCCGGCTCTGGCGCAGCTCAAAAAGATTTTCCAAACTTCCCAGAAGACAATTGTTGGCTTGAAGCGGCTGCCTAAAGAGGAAGTTTCTAAATACGGCGTTGTTAAGGTGGAGAAAATTGCCAGCCGGCTTTACAAGATAAAGGATATTGTTGAAAAGCCTTCACAAGCAGAAGCGCCTTCTGACCTAGTTATTGCCGGCCGCTATATTTTACTGCCGGAAATCTTTGGCTATTTGCAAAAGACCGAGCCCAATAAAAAGAACGAAATTATTCTAGCCGAAGCTCTCAAGCTGATGCTTAAAGACGGCAAGATAATTTACGGTTATGAAATAGAGGGTCAGTGGCTGGAGTGTGGCAAGACAGAGGATTGGCTCAAGAGCAGTCTATATTTAGCTTTACATCACCCGCGCTATGGGCCAATTTTGAGGGAGTGGTTGAAGAAGGGGAAGTAACCAACTTAATATATCAATAATGCTTTATGACCTTATAATTATCGGCGGGGGACCAGCAGGCGTGACTGCAGGAATTTACGGAGCCCGCAAAGGGCTTAAAGTTTTACTTTTAACCAAAGACTTTGTTGGTCAGGTGGGCAAAACAAGCGAAGTGGATAACTGGCCAGGCAGTCCGGGCATTAGCGGAATGGAGTTGATGAAAAGTTTTGAAGAGCATTTGGCTAAGTTTAAACTTGAAATTAAAATAGGCCAGTTAGTTAATTCTTTGGAGAAGCAAGCCCAGCATTTTTTAGTAAGAACAGAAAGCGGTTCTTTTGAAAGCAAGACAGTTATTATTGCCACTGGTCGTTATCCTCGACATTTAGAAGCGCCTGGCGAGAAAGAACTGCAGGGTAGGGGAGTGTCATACTGTTCAATTTGTGACGCTCCGTTTTTTAAGGACAAGAAAGTGGTGGTTGTTGGCGGGGGCAATACTGGTTTTGAAACAGCCCTTGATTTGGCAAAATATGCTCAAGAGGTTTTGCTTTTTGAAAGAACAAAGCGCTTTAAAGCCGATGCTTTTTTTGAGAAAAAAGTCAAAGCCAATCCTAAGATTAAAATATTTCTTGAGACAACATTAAAAGAAATTAAAGGCAAGGGCAAAGTAGAGGCAATTATTGCGCAGAACACAGCTAAGGATAAAACTTATCAAGAACAAGTTGATGGGGTTTTCGTTGCGATTGGCTCTGCTCCGCAAACTGCTTTTCTAAAAGATGTAGTTGATTTAAACGAAAAAGACGAAGTAAAAGTTGAGTCTGAAACCTGCCAGACATCTTTGAAAGGTGTTTTTGCAGCTGGTGATGTTGTTGATATTAAGTTCAAGCAAATTATTATAGCAGCTAGTCAGGGCTGTAGAGCAGCTTTGGCTGTTTATGATTACTTGCAGAAATTGTTAAACAAAAACACCCAATAAATTGGGGTTTTTGCAGGACTTAACCTGAAACGAGTCTAGGACTTGTCAATCTGTCCGTAGTATATCATTTCATCTTTTTTTGTCAAGAGCTAGCTGTGGAAAACTTTAACGTGGTGGACGTGCGGGGAGTTGAACCCCGAAGCCCTGGATTGACAAATCCTAGCTCGCTCCAAGCCACGCCCACCACATTTCCATCTTATCATTTTTTCTATGAAAATTAAATCGCTCAAAGCCAAGCAGATTTTAAACTCGCGGGACGAGCCAACCCTTGAAGTAGAGCTGAAAACAGACAAGGGCAGTTTTAAAGCTTCTGTGCCAGCAGGCGTTTCCCGGGGCAAGTACGAAGCAGTCAGCGCTCCAGCTGAACAGGCAATTAAAAATGTTAATGAAATTATTAGGACGGCGTTAGTTGGTAAAAACTTCACTAGCCAGCAAGAGCTTGACCAGTTTTTAATTAATTTAGACCATACAGCCAACAAGTCAGAACTAGGAGCTAATGCTATACTGGCAGTTTCAATTGCCTTTGCCAGAGCGCTAGCCAAAGAAGCTGGCTTGCCACTTTTTCAATGTTTAGGTGTTGGACACCTAAACATCGAAATCAAAATGCCCAGACCTTGTTTTAATCTTTTAGAGGGCGGGGCGCACACAGAGGGCGGAGCGCGCAGCAAAAACAAATTAAGTATTCAAGAGTTTATGGTTGCGCCTGATTTAGGAAGTTTTGAAAAGAATCTGGAAGCAGGCGAACGGATTTTCAAATCGCTGGGCAGAGTTTTGGAGAAGCAGTTTGCCAAAAAGCCGGCCAAGGGCGATGAGGGTGGTTTTGGGCTGGCTATTGAGCAGATAGAACAAGCTTTTGCCCTGCTTAGGGAAAGTATGGAACAAGTTGAGCTTGCAGAAAGCGCTGCTATTGGTTTGGATGTTGCTGCCAGCCAGTTTTTTGAAGGAGGTAAATATCTTTTTGAAAACCAGCAATTGACAGCTGAAGAACTAAGTGATTTTTACCAGGCGCTGATTACTGCCCATAACATTTTGTTTATTGAAGACCCTTTTGACCAAGAAGATTGGCTGGCTTGGCAAAGCTTAGTCAAAACAATTAGACCTTTGGGTCCTAATGCGCCTTTAATAGTTGGTGATGACTTGCTAGTTACTAATTTGGCGCGGATGAAAAAAGCTCATGCCCAGGAGGCTTGCACAGCGATGATTTTAAAACCCAATCAGATAGGAACGGTTAGCGAGACATTAGAGGCAGCTAAATTAGCCAGGGAATATGGCTGGAAGATTATTGTTTCCCATCGGGGAGGTGAAACTGAAGACAGCTTTATTGCTGACTTGGCAGTGGGCATTGGAGCCGAGTTTATCAAGTCAGGCGCTCCTGAACCAAAAGAGCGAATGGCAAAGTACAAACGGTTAAAAGAAATTGAGAAAACTCTATGAAGAAAATTGTATTTCTAATTTTAGACGGTTTAGGCGGCAGGCCTGTTAAAGAGTTTGGCAATAAAACCGCTTTACAGTCTGCCCAAACTGTTAATTTTGATAAGCTGGCAGAACAGGGGAGCGCTGGTTTCTTAAAGCCGTCTTACAAGGGCAGGTTTCCCACTTCAATAGAAGGTCATTTGTCTTTGTTCAGCTATGACATTGAGAAATGGAATGTAAATAGGGGAGTGTTTGAAGCGCTTGGCGCTGGTTTGAAACTGCGAGAGAATGATGTTGCTTTAAGGGGCAATTTTGCCGCGGTCAGCAAAGACCTAAAGATAATTGATCGGCGGGCTGGCCGCATTGAAGATACCAGCCAGTTAGTTGAAGCTTTGCGAGGTATTAAAATTAAGGGTGTTAAGTTTTTATTGGCCGACAGCATTTCTCATCGAGCTGTTGTTGTTCTGCGGGGCAAGAGTCTGTCTGACAAAATCAGCGACGGCGACAATTATCAAGTAGGCATTAGACCTATTCAGATTAAAGCGCTTGATAATAGTAAGGAAGCAGTTTTTACAGCTCAAGTTTTAAACCAGTTTTCAAGCAAAGCCCATCAGGTTTTAAAGGGTCACCCTCTGAATGAGCAGAGGATAAGGCAGGGTCTTTTGCCAGCTAATTATTTATTAGTCAGAGAGCCAGGTATGTCGCAAGTCCTTCCCAGCTTTGAACAGAGATGGGGTTTGAGGAGTTGCGCTATTGCTGGTGGTAAACTTTATCAGGGCATTGCCAAAGCATTGGCAATGGACTTGATTAAGGTTAGGGGAGCAACCGGTAGAGCAGATACTGATATTTTTGCTAAGTTCAAGGCAGCTCGCCAAGCTTTGGAAAAAGATTGTCAGTTTTGCTACTTGCATATTAAAGCAGTAGATAATTTTTCTCATGACGGTGACTGTTCAGGCAAAAAGAAGTTTCTGGAAAAGATTGACCAAGCCCTGCCTTTGCTTTCGGGTTTAAAAAATACTATGCTGGTAGTTACTGGCGATCATGCCACTCCTTGTCAAGTTAAACAACACACTGATGATGTAATTCCATTCTTTATTTCTGAAAAAATTCCTGGTTTAGGCGGACAGACAATAAAAAACAATCAGCTCTTGTCTTTATTATTAAAGTTTGCTAAGATATAAAATAATGATAGCTAACAAAAATCTATGCAAAACAAAATCATTTCTTTTATCGTTCTAGTTCTAATTTTAGCCGGTCTTGGTTTGGTCTATATGAAGTTTGGTCAGGGAGATGGTGCAGGTCCTGCGATTTCCCAAGCAGAGGCAGCTGAAACTGCTCTCGCTTATATCAACAACACCATTTTGCAGGGTAGGGCAGTGGCTAGTTTAACCGGCGAAATGGCAGAAGAAAACGGCCTTTACAAGTTTGAAGTTGACCTTGAAGGCACTCAGTTCTTTTCCTATATCACCAAAGACGGCAACCTGCTTTTTCCAGAGGGCATTGACTTGACCGAAGAAGAGCCAGTGGAAAATGGTGAGGAACCGCCAACCATAGACATTGAACCTACTTATGACGAATCAAGTCATATCAGGGGAGACGTTGAAGGCGCGGTAACTATTATTGAGTTTTCTGATTTTCAGTGTCCGTATTGCTCAAGATTTCACGATACAATGAAAGAGGTAATGGCAAATTACCAGACTGATGTTAAATGGGTTTACAAGCATTTTCCTTTGGACTCAATTCACCCTTATGCCAGAAAAGCAGCTGAAGCTTCAGAGTGCGCTGGGGAACAGGGTGAGTTTTGGCAGTATGCTGACGGTCTTTACGAGAACCAGTCCAAGATTGCGCCCGACTATTTTGCTGAATTGGCTCAAGAAGTTGGTTTGAACGTTGACCAGTTTACGAATTGTTTAGATAGTGATAAATATGCTGACAAAGTGGAAGCAGATTATCAAGAAGGCAGGTCACTAGGCATTAGTGGTACGCCCGGCGGCTTTATCAATGGAGAAGTTTTAGGAGGCGCTGTGCCTTTCTCAACTTTGCAGAGTAAGATTGATGTTTTGCTTCAATAATTAGTAATATATGCCGCGAGTTAGAGTTTTTAGCACGCCAATTTGTCCTTATTGCGTAACACTCAAGGAGTTTTTGAAGTCGCATCAAATTGAGTTTGAAGAGATTGATGTTTCGCAAGATATGGAGGCGCAGAAAGAAATGGTTGAAAAAACCGACCAGATGGGCTTGCCTGTTATTGCAATAGATGAGGAGTTTATTATCGGCTTTGACAGGCAGAGAATAGAGGAATTATTAAACTTAGAGAACAAGTAAGTTTTCTGAAAGCCCTATGCCAAAAATAGCAATAAATGGTTTTGGCCGCATTGGCCGACCAACTTTAAGGAGGATTTTAGACAACCATCCTGATTTAGAGGTGGTTGCTATTAATGATTTGACCGACTCTGACACGCTTAAGCACTTATTTCGCTATGACTCTCTTTACGGTTTTTATGATAAGGAAATAAGGGCCTCTTTTTTTAGCGAGCAAGACCCTGTTAAACTGCCTTGGAAAAAGCTTGGGGTGGATATTGTTTTGGAAAGTACTGGTCATTTTAGAGATTTAGAAGGCGCCCAAAAGCATTTAACAGCCGGTGCTAAAAAAGTGATTATCTCGGCGCCAGCCAAGTCTGATGACATTCCTGTTTATGTTTTAGGCGTTAATGATGAGCAGTATGATGGTAAGGAAGCGATTGTTTCAATGGCTTCCTGCACCACTGGCTGTTTAGCGCCATTAGCGAAAGTTTTAGACGAGTCCTTTGGAATTGAAAAGGGCTTTTTAAATACAGTTCATAGTTATACTAATGACCAGCGTATTTTAGACTTGCCTCATAAGGATTTACGCCGGGCGCGGGCTGCCGCTCTTAATATTATTCCAACAACCACTGGGGCGACCAAGGCAGTGGAAAAAGTTCTGCCTAATCTTAAAGGCAAGCTAGAGGGTTTGTCTATGCGCGTGCCTGTTCCAGTAGTTTCTATTGTTGACTTTGTTGTCCAGCTGAAAAAACAGGCAACTGCTGAACAAGTGAACAATGCTTTGCGTCAGGCAGCCAAGAAAGGGGGACTGCAAGGCATTCTGGCAGTTGAAGAAGCGCCTTTAGTTTCCTCTGACTATATTGCCAACACTTATTCTTCAATAATTGATGCTTTATCTACCCAAGCCCAAGGCAATTTAGCGCGAGTGCTTGCTTGGTATGACAATGAATATGGTTATGCCTGCCGTTTAGCTGACTTTGCCGCTTTGGTAGCTAGGCATTAGCTTTACAAGTGAGAAGATAGGTTTTAATATCGTTTTATGGGTGTAGTTTGTACACAAAAACCCCTTATTCTGTAAGGGGTTTTTGATAGAACACTATTTGATTAAGTAGAGCATTTCTTATAAACAAACTTAAACCATTCTTTGTAGCTTTCTGCGAGGTTTTTATCACGTAGAACAAAAACTGTAATGTGTTTGTCCATTTTTCTAAGCTTCAAGCCAGTGTAAGTAACAACATAATCGCCAAAAATAATAAGGGCTGAGCCAGTAGAATGTTCAGGTGGTAAAAACTTATGTGGCTTAGAGAAGTTTTTCAAAGCTTCTTCGTCGTTGTTTTTTACTTCAGCATCAAATACACCTTGGAATTTGATGTTTTTTCTTTTGGCTTCTTTGAAGAATTGTTCACTAAATGTTTTTAACTGAGCATCAAGCCAAATTAGCTTACCACCAATAAAGTATGTGTCTTCGCCTGTTTTTAGAATGTCACGCATATAGTTTTTGAATCCTTCTATGCCTCTGTAAATGTAGGCCTCTTGCTTGCCACGCCTTTGATGATATTTTTTCTCTAATTCTGGCATTATCTTTAAGAAATCAGCCTCTTTTTCCTTGATAAGCTCTAAGCACTTACCCGGATCAACAGGGGAGTACATGTTTTCACCTTTACCTAGAACAGAAAAGACCAAACCTTTGGCAATAAGTCTTTTAATTGCATCGTAAGCATTTCTTCTGTGGATTTTTGTATGGGCTGATATCCCACTAACTCCTGCTTCTTTCAAATCTAGCAAAGCTTCGTATATTTTTGCCTCATTTAATGAAAGCCCTATTTGTTGAAGTGTTTCAATTGACATATTGTTTGTATTTATTAACTTTGTACCTTTCTTTCATTATACTCTTTTATTATACCTTGTCAAGGTGATAGAGGTTACCACTGTGGTCATCTTGGCCACTCATAGATATTTTGCTATAATTGTGCCAGAGAGTCAAATGGTGGTTTTTTCATAGTAGCAGTCCTTATTTTGTATGGAGGGAGAATGAAATTCAATTTTTGGTATTATAGGGGGAGTATAGAAAGTTGGTTGATATGTAAAGATCGTCAGCGACAAGTTATAGAAGCAGAAGCTTCGGATATTCAAATGGCTCAGGTCATATTTGCCAAAACCAAACTGGATGAAAGTAAGATTGGAGGTATTGATGATTCATGTGAAATTATTGAGTTACTAGAACCGAAGGAGTTTATGGTTAGTGGCTATCGTTATAAAGTTGTTCCTGCTACTGAAGTAAATCATAGTAGTCACAACAAAAGATAGCGGAAGAAACTAAACTATGAAAGTCTTCTATGGTTTGAAAGGAGTTACAATGGATGGCGTTATTCAGGATACTTAATATCCTGAATGAAATTCATGAAAGTTGATCAAGGAGGTTCAAGGATGAATGAAGCAATTTATAGAAAAATAATTCCCGATGGATGGAAATTGAAACCTAGAAAGCAAAAAGCAAGGCTTACGATTGATAACATTAAAAATTTAAAGCCTGTAGAATTTCTACAAAGAAATGAAGAATACCTTTTTGAGGAGGACTTTCTAGAGAGGGCTCTTATTCTAAATGCCAACTTTGGGTTTCAAGATCTTAGGTTTGTATATGAACATCAAGGTTTGATACCCGAAATATTCAAGGGTGTTTTTACATTCTTTACTGACGTCATTGTTGGCGCCGGTCCTATGGTCGCTTTTTTGTTATTTGACTCAAACAAAAGATGGCGAGTAGATTACAAGTATCTAAATCGTCCTTTTCTCGGTGGAGATCGTTTATTGAGACTCGACAATCCGAAAAAATAGGGGTTAACTCTGATAAATATTTGAGCATTCATACCGTATGGTGTGGATGCTCTTTTTATTACTTCAAACTCCAGTTGGGCAGATTAAACAGGTTCTAACAAAGTCCGTCCCTCGGAGCAAATGACTGGGAGTCCTTATTCTGTAAGGGGTTTTTGGTTGACCCGAGCAGGGTTTGAACTTTTTATTTTTTAGGATGTTGCAGCTCGGAGTAGAATGTACCGGATTTTGTTTGACTTCTAGAACAAATTGTAGTAGGATAAAAGGCAGTTTTTGCGGAGGAGAGGATAAAAGAGTTACTTGAATTAGAAGTGTAAATTGTCTGGTTGTATGTGTAAAGTATTTTGTGTTATCGAGAGTAATAGAAAGGAGAGCGTTGAAAATGGCAAGGATTGATGTTGGGCATAGATTAGAGTTTGACGAAACGACAGGACGGGCAGTACAAAAGGGAGGCGAGGTCAAAATCTTGGTGTGTAATAGCGACGAAGACTTCAAAGAAACAATGATAGATTACAATCTAGACGAGGCAGTTGCAGAAATTCGTGGCTTTCTTGAGGCTAAAGCAGGGCACAGAGTGGACATAGTTCAGGTTATGGGCGATATGGCCAGTAGTAATGCCCGTTTGGTGAAGGATGACAGGCTATCCTTAACAGGTATTTACATGGTATATAAAGATGGGGATAGTATTTATAAGATAGAAATGCTCCCACAAAGTGCAGAAGAGATAATGCCTATTGTCATAAAAGAAATGGTGAATGCAAAAGAGCAACAACCCGAATAATTAGTGGGTTAACTCTAATATTTGAGCATTCATACCGTATGGTGTGGATGCTCTTTTTATTACATCAAACCCCACTTGGGCACATCAAACAGGTTCTAACAAAGTCCGTCCCTCGGAGGGTGCAAGACAAACTGTGCAAAAGGCGCAGTTTTTGTTTTGTTTGGTTTTGCTTGGCAAGTGCTTGTATTTTAGGCAAAGTTGAGTAAGATAGGAGTAGTCCTTTCTATGCTATTCTGCAGTGAATTGAACTAAAAAAAGGAGATGACGAGATGAAAAAGCTTATAGTGATAGCCGTGGCGTTCGTTATTGTGGTGATGCTTGTTAGTTACATAATCGAAACAATCGAAACAAGATTTGAGCGTTATCAAGCCAGGTTTCAGGAGGTTAGGGAAGGTATTATTCAAGACGTGTTGTACGTTTCTAATGACCAGCTTGAGGTGTTCTGGTTCTTTAATACTTCAAGATTTTCTTTTGAGATTTTTGGTTATAATATCACCGATCAAAAGCAAAACTTTTTGCTTCCTTTTCGAGGGGCGGCTATGTCTGAGATAAGTTGGAGCGAAAGGGAAGAAAAGGAAGGGGATCTTTTTGAGACTCGTGAATATTCAACCAGTGAGCGGCCTTTTTTGTCTGTTACTCTGGAACCTGGAGGATATTTCCATTTCGTCTGTCCGGTTGATTTTTTCTTTTCTAATGGAGCTTGCCTACCTATTGAAGCTGGCCTACCTGTAGGATTCTTCAAACGAAACAGAGAGTACATTGTCAAGACTTTCTATAATGGCGTAGAGGCTTCAGGCAGTTTTCGTCTGGGAGAAGCTTTTAGGATTAGAAAGTATCCATTTTGCGTCTATGATACTTTTTATTATTGCGTTGACGCTTCTGGCAGTATGACCTTGGTGAAAGTACTCAATTTTAAAAAGGATGCATGGGAAGACCGAGATATCGAGCTCTATCGCTAACTAATTTGTTGCTATTAAGCTCATTGGCTAAAACCAATGGGCTTTTTTATTCCAGAGGTTTTGTTTGTTTTTTGTTTGAGGTATAATAAATATACAATAAAGTATATGGCAAAGAAAAAAGTAAAACCAAATATTAAGAAGCAGGGTAATTTGTATTGGCCGGGCGGAGAGTTGAAAAAGAATGCTTGGGTCAAGAGCAAAAAGGTTTATCGCCAAGCCAAAAAAGACCCTCTTGGTTTTTGGGAGGAGCGGGCTAAGGAGATAAAGTGGCGTCAGAAATGGACTAAGGTTTTTGAACACAACCCTCCCTATTTCAAATGGTTTATCAATGGCAAGCTGAATATCACGGAAAGCTGTTTGGATGAGAACCTGAAAACCCGCAAAAACAAAGTTGCTTTAATTTGGCAGCCCGAGTCAATCAATGAACCACCCCGCGTCTTAAGCTACTATCAGCTTTCTAAAGAAGTGAACAAGTTTGCCAATGCTTTGAAAGAGCTGGGTGTGGGCAAAGGGGACAGAGTTGGCATTTATCTGCCAATGATTCCTGAAGCAATTGTTGCTATGCTGGCTTGCGCTAGAATCGGCGCTGTTCACTCTGTTGTTTTTTCTGCTTTCTCGCCTCAAGCCTTGAGGGTGCGCTTACAGGATACTGAAGCCAAGGTTTTAATTACAGCTGACGGCTATTATCGCAGGGGCAAGGTTGTTGATTTGAAAAAGAATGCTGATTTAGGTGTTAATGAAACCAAAGTAGAGAAAATGGTTGTTGTTCAACGGGCTAAGAACGAGGTAAGTTTGGAAAAAGGCAGAGACTTTTGGTGGCATGAGCTAGTTGTCAATCAAGATGACTGGTGTCCGGCTTGTTCAATGGACAGCGAAGACTTATTATTCATACTTTATACCAGTGGTTCAACTGGCAACCCAAAGGGTTGTTGTATGACTTGCGGAGGCTATGCAGTTCAGGTCAAAGCAACTGGCAAGTTCATTTTTGATTGGAAAGAAGATGATATTTTTTGGTCAACTGCTGATTTAGGGTGGGTTACCGGGCATTCGTACAGCTGTTATTCGCCTTTGCTTAATGGTACTATTTTTGTCCTTTACGAGGGCTCGCCTGATTGGCCAACGCCTGACCGCTGGGCGCAGATTATTGAGAAATATGGCGTAACTGTTTTTTACACTGCGCCAACTGCTATTAGAATGTTTGAAAAATATGGCACTGCCTTGATTAAGAAGTATAAGTTTGAGAGCTTGCGCTTGCTTGGTTCGGTCGGCGAGCCGATTGACGAAGCTGCCTGGCACTGGTATTTCAAACACATTGGTAAAGGCAGGTGTCCAATTGTTGACACTTGGTGGCAGACCGAAACTGGCGGTATTTTAATTACTTCCTTGCCCGGCATCGGTCCATTTAAGCCAACTTTTGCCGGTTTGCCCTTCCCGGGTTTAAGGTTTGAAATTCTTGATGGCCAAGGCAAGAAAGTTAAAAGAGGCAAAGAAGGTAATTTGGTTCTTTTGCCTCCGTTTGCGCCCGGACTTTTGCGGGGAGTGTACAAAAACCCGGAAAGATATCTAAAAACCTATTGGTCTGAATATGGACCCGAAGTTTACTTTACCAGTGACTCGGCTTTACGTGACCGCCGTGGCTTAATCCGGATTGTCGGCAGAGTAGATGATGTTTTAAAGGTAGCTGGCCACCGCTTTACCACTGGCGAGTTGGAGAGCGCTATTGCCCTTTTGCCTGAAATTACTGAAGCAGCAGTTATCGGTAGAAAAGATGAGATAAAAGGGGAAGCGCCAATAGCTTTTGTTGTCTGTAAAAACAAAACTGTCTCTAAGACAGAGCTTAAAGAACAAGTTGTTCTGCAAGTGCGCAAAGAGATTGGCCCAATCGCCACTCTCAAAGAAGTTTACATTGTTGACGACTTGCCTAAGACCCGTTCAGGCAAAATTATGCGTCGCATCCTTAAAAAACTATTCACTGGCGAAGACCTCGGCGACTTATCAACTTTAGCTAATCCCCAAAGCGTCGACGCTCTCCGTAAAATTATTAAATAGCTTTATGTTAAAATCAAATAAACATATTTTATGGTATAAGCAGGTTAGTAAAAAGGACTCTGCCTTGGTTGGCGGTAAAAATTCCTCCTTAGGCGAGATGTTTTCCAAACTTACTTCCAAAGGGATTAATATTCCTGATGGTTTTTGCTTAACCTCAAAAGCTTATTGGTATTTTTTAAAAAAGAATAAGATTGACAAAGAATTAAAACAGCTTTTCAAAGAGTTTAAGCCCAACAGTTTAAAGAGTTTGCAGAAAACCGGCGCTAAAGCGCGTAGTTTAATCGAGGCAGGGGAGTTTCCCAAGGATTTGGAAAGAGCAGCTCTCAAAGCATACCAGCAATTGTCAGAAAAATATGACAAAGAAGCTGTCGGTGTGGCAGTTCGTTCTTCAGCCACTGCTGAAGACCTTAAAACTGCTAGCTTTGCCGGTCAGATGGAAACCTTTTTAAATGTCAAAGGCAAAGAACAATTGCTAGAGGCAATTAAGGGTTGCTTAGCTTCTTTGTTTACTAATAGGGCAATTGCTTACCGCGAGGAAAAAGGTTTTGAGCATTTGAAAATTGCCTTGTCAGTCGGTGTTCAGAAAATGGTGCAAAGTGGTAATGCTTCAGCTGGTATAATGTTCACCTTAGACACTGAAACCGGTTTCCGCAATGTTTGTTTAATCAATTCTATCTGGGGAGTAGGGGAGTTGATTGTTAAAGGCAAGATAACTCCAGACCAGTTTTATGTTTTCAAACCAACTCTGCCTCCGATTGCTGTAAAAGGCGGTTATCAGCCGATTATTGTTAAAAACTTGGGGCGTAAAAACAGAAAGCATGTCTTGGGCAGAGACGGTGGGTTAAAGGAAATAGCAGTGTCTGAAGAACAGCAATTAAAGTTTTCTTTAACTGACAGCGAGATTTTAACTTTAGCCCGCTGGGGCAAATTGATTGAGGAGCATTATAAGTACCCGCAGGATATTGAATGGGCAAAAGACGGGCCTAATGGCGAACTTTTTATTGTTCAGTCCAGACCAGAGACCGTGCATAGTCCAGCTGACGCTCGGGTTTTTAGGGAGTATAAGGTTAAAACAAGCAAAAAACCAATTTTAACCGGCATTGCCATTGGCGATAAGATTGCTAGAGGCAGGGTCCGTAAGATTTCTGATATTGCCAAGATTGGGGAGTTCAGGAAAGGTGAGATTTTAGTAACTAAAATGACAGACCCAGATTGGTTGCCAATAATGCGCATTGCTTCAGCTATTGTTACTGATGAGGGCGGGAAGACCGCCCATGCAGCGATTGTTGCCCGTGAGCTGGGCGTTCCTGCTATTGTTGGCTCAGGCAAAGCAACTAGAGTTTTGAAAGACAATCAAGAGATAACAGTTGACTGCAGCCAAGGGCTCAATGGCAGAATCTTTGACGGCAAAATCCACTTTACAATTGAAGAGCACGATCTTAAAAAAGTTCCGAAGCTAAAGACAAAGATAATGCTTAATGTTGGAGCCCCGGATTCTGCTTTTCGAGCAGCCCAACTGCCTAACGATGGAGTTGGTTTGGCCAGAGAGGAGTTTATCATTGCTGAAAAGATTCGTATTCATCCTTTAGCTCTTTATCATTTTGACAAACTAGAAAACAAAGTTCTTAAAAACAAGATTGCCAAACTAACCATAGAGCATAAAGATAAGCGTGAGTATTTTGTTAAAGAACTGGCTGAAGGCATTGGCCAGATTGCCGCAGCTTTTTGGCCCAAGCCAGTTATTGTCAGGTTTTCTGATTTTAAAACCAATGAGTACCGGCAGTTAATCGGCGGGGAATTATTTGAGCCAGAAGAAACTAATCCAATGCTTGGCTGGCGAGGCGCTTCTCGTTATTACCATCCCAAGTTCCAGCCCGCCTTCTTAATGGAATGCAAAGCAATTAAAAGAGTAAGAGATGTTTTTGGCTTGAAAAATGTCAAAGTAATGGTGCCTTTCTGCCGTACCATAGAAGAAGGCAGGAAAGTTCTTGGGCTGATGGAAAGAGCTGGCTTAGAAAAAGGCAAAGACGGCTTAGAAGTTTATGTTATGGCAGAACTGCCTAGCAATGTTGCTTTGATTGAAGAGTTTTTAGAGCTTTTTGATGGCGCAAGTATTGGTTCAAATGACTTAACCCAATTTGCGCTGGGCATTGACCGTGATAATGCTAATTTACAGAAGATTACTGATGAGCGAGACCCAACAATTAAGAAAATGATTAGTAGAATAATTAGCGTCTGCAAGGAAAAAGAAAAGTACTGCGGAATTTGCGGTCAGGCCCCGTCCGACCTGCCGGATTTCGCCCAATTTCTGGTCAAACAGGGGATTGAAAGTATTTCTTTGACCCCAGATTCGGTGATAAAAACAATTCTTCAGCTAGGAGGCAAAAAATAGCTCTTTTCCCTTGTTTTACTTATCCACAGGGTGTTTTGCTTGACACCCTTTTTTGTTATATAATTAACGAATAGTGTATCCGCTAAAGAGTTAATTATGCCAGTAAAGGAGGAACAACAAACAAAGTATATCCGTTTGCAAGAAGCAGCTAAATATTCTGGTTATTCTCCAGATTATTTGCGTTTGCGCATTCGCCAGAAAAAGCTGCGAGGGGTTAAAATGGGCCGTAGTTGGACAACCACTATTGTCTGGATAGATGAGTATTTAGAGAGGGTTAATGACTATAAAATGAAGGTGGCTAGCAACCATAAACCGGCTGTCAAGAAAGAAAGATTTGTTCCTAAAAAAGAACCAATAGAAGAAGAGCCGGAATCTGTTTCTTTATCCAATTATTTATTTGAGTCAGGGTTCAAAAGACGGTCTATTATCGCCCTTTGCGCTTTGGCTTTTCTTTTAATTTATGGTGGATTTATCCTAGCTTATCCTTCGTTAATTCCTAAAACTTTAACTGCTTTGCCAGGGGTGTTTGAGGATATGATGGATGATGCTCAAGAAGCCAATAATCAAGTTAGAACAACTGCCAGCAATGCTTTGTCAACAGCTAATAATTTGCTGGCTGATATCGGTTTTCTGCAAAGAATTGGCGACAAGATAAAAGCAGAAGCTGAAGAACTGACTTATAACATCTATTACAATGGCATCCAACCAAGCTATCAATTCATTTCCCGTCCTTGGCGAGACGAACCTGACAAGGTCAGTCCTAGCCAACTGGTTGTAGCCACTGAACCAACTCAACCCACCCAGATTACCCAAGTAACTGAACAAGTTACTCAAGTCATCCAAGTAGAGAAAGTAGTCCAGCCAGTAACAGAAATTACCAAGCAAGTAACCTATGAAAAGGTAATAACCAAGATAGACGATCAAGAACTAAACAACCTTAAGATTAAACTAGCTAACCTAGAAAACGAAATCCCTGAATTAAGAACCCAGATAGGTCAACGACTCTATGCTCCAGGAGGAGTCATCAGTCAGACAATCCAACTAACCCAACCAGTAATGGCTCCCAGAATCTACCAACAAGATGGAGACATTGTCTTCCAGACAGCAGGCAGTGGAAGTGTCTACCTGTCAGCAGCCACTGGCATCCAGATGCTAGGCAAACAGATTGTCATTGACTCTACTAGTGACAATGTTCCCCTGATTTCTCTCCAAGACCCCACCCAGATTAAAGGAGTTTTAACTGTTGACCTACCCTCTAATTCTTCAGGCAATATCCTTGCTCTCAAACAAGGAGGACTCAACAAGTTCTATGTCAATACTTTGGGCAACACTACCATAGCAGGCACTCTTTCTGCAGCTGATGCCAACTTCACAGTTGATGCTGATGGTAATGTTGTTTCAGCAGGCACTCTGACTACTGCAGGCAATGTCACAGTAGGTGGTTCTCTAACCATCTCTGGAGCCCAGACCTATTCAGGAGCAGCTAGCTTCACAGCTTCTTCTTCTGCTCCTGCTCTCTTAGTTAATCAAACAGGCACAGGCAACATCCTCTCTTTCCAAGACTCTGGCACAGGCGTCTTTGTCATCAAAGACGGAGGAGATGCTCTAATTAGTGATGGCTCTGCTACTACTACTCTATCTCACACAACCTCAACCTTTGCCGGAGGATTAAATGTAATGAGCAATAGCTTGTATGTTCAGACAGGCACTGGCTATGTTGGTGTGGGCACTTCTACTCCCAGTTACAAGCTTGCTGTGCATGGTGACTTTTATGCCAGAACCCTTTACGGTGATGGCAGCAACTTAACAGGTATTACTTCAGGTTACTTTACTCAAGATGGTACTTCAATTTATTACAATACAGGTAATCTTGGCATAGGCACTTCCTCACCCACTGCCTTATTGCATATTTCAACTACTACCTCACAGACCTTATTCAGAATAGATGATAATGGCTTGGGAGACACCTCTCCGTTTATTGTTGATGCTAGTGGTAATGTCGGTATAGCAACCACCTCTCCAGAGACTAAACTAGATGTCTGGGGGAGTTTTCAGATTGCTACTTCTTCGGGAAACATTATGTCAGTAAATTACGCTGACAAGAGCATTACAATGGACGGCCCTTTAACAGTGGGCTCAACCTCTACCACTTTTTTTGTAGAAGCAGGAGGTAATGTGGGGATTGGGACGGTGAGCCCAGCACGCAAACTAGATGTTCGTGGAAGTGAAGCGTGGTTTGTTAACTCTGGGGCAGATAATAGATTACTTGTTGGTGAAGGAGTGGCTGCTAATCAATTTGGTGCTATAAAATGGGATTCCACAAACAATATACTTATTTTGGGACATCAAGCAAATCAAGTTGACCATTTGGTTTTAGATACAAATGGCAACGTAGGCATAGGTACAACTACACCAGGGACAAGGCTGTCTGTAGTAGGCACAGTTCTAGCTGAAAACTTCTATGCTACTTCTACTACTTTAGTAAATACATTCGCAGGCGGAGTTTTATCTCAAGCATCAAGCACAGTCCTAGGCAATTTCACTGTTGGTTCTACTTCTACTAACCTATTTGTAGAAGCAGGAGGCAATGTGGGGATTGGATTCACTAGTCCTGAAGTAATTTTACACGTTGCAGACCCTCAAGGAATAATAAGAGCGCAGGATTCCAATACTGACGGAACTGGTGCTGTTTCATATATAGATTTTTATGATTCAAATTCAAGAATGGGCTATTTTGGCTTCGGGTCTGCGAATAATAATCATTTAACCATAGAGAATGATGATGCTAATGCGGATATTCGTTTTGACTTTAATGGAGGAGTTAATTTTATATTAAATGATGACGGCAATGTTGGAATTAGCACAAGCAGCCCTTCTCACTTGCTAACTGTAGGCAATGACTGGGCAGGGCAGTACCTAGTCAACAGCACAGGCGGGTTTATAGCCAATAGTTCCTCAAGTGTCTTAGGCAACTTCACAGTTGGTTCTACTTCTACCTCTTTATTCGTAGAAGCAGGAGGTAATGTGGGGATTGGGACGACGACGCCCAGTGTTCCTTTGGTTGTAAAAGATGACGGCATTTACTCTGCTTATTTTACTGGCAATGTGGGGATTGGGACGGATAGTCCAGCTTCATTATTAGAGCTTTATGATAGTGAAGGAACTCCAGTTTTAACAATTACTGCTGAAAGTGGTAGTTTGCAAGACCCTCAAATACAATTCAGGAATGAGGATACTCCAGTGGTTAAATTTTCTATGGGATATGATGGTCAAGACGATAATTTCAAGATATATTCTGGGGAAGGGATTGGAGATACTTCAGAATTTGTCATAGACTCCGCTGGCAACATAGGCATAGGCACTACTACCCCAGCCGCCTTACTTTCAATAGGAACTTCATTAAATGATGATGTTTTAATATCAAGCTCTGGAAATGTAACCTCTACTGCTTTATCAGTAAGAGACTTAGTAAGCTGTGATACTATTAACACAGATGCAAGTGGTAACTTTGTATGTGGAGATGATGCAACTGGTTCTGGTGGTGCAGTAGGACAATTAGGTGAATTAATAGATGTTTCCACTTCAACCTTAGCGGCAGGTTATTCTCTATTCAGAAACGGAGCTAATGATAATTGGAACTCTACGAGTTCTGTATATGTAATTGGCGACCAAATTTTGAAAATGTCTGGAGGATTTATATCAGACGCCTCATCAACAATAAACACAAGTTTAACTGTACTAGGGAATTTAGATGTCATTCATACATCAATAATGACAGATGACCACGCATTAGAAATTGATGTAAATGCTGCTGGGTTTGGTGATGTTAAAGCACTTGATATTAGTTATATTACAGGTGGCATTTCAGTAGGTGAAGATGAGGGAATAATCCTTGTCAACATTGATAAAATTTCTGCAACTGGAGGTGAGATATTTGGTGTTGAAGTATTATCTACGGAGGGTTCAGCAACAGTCTATGGATTTAAGGTAGGTGCAGAGGTTGGCGTTATACATCAAGATTCAGGAACTTTTGCTAATCCTGCTACAAGCACGGATAATACGACCGCAACTAATGTGCCTGATATGAACGATAATAGCACCACAACACCCACAACCATATTTGAGAATGATGATGAGTATATACTTATAGGGGCAACGTCAGCATTTGAAGAAATAGAGTTTATCATTAACACGCCAGCAAGTGGTGGCGGGATAGCTCCTACATTTGGATATTCAATATCAGGTTCTCATCAATTCACAACTTTTGTCCCTGTTGACGGAACTAATGGATTTAAGAATACAGGAATTG
>SDBU01001627.1_pt1 | contig 31418 bp, 24 predicted proteins | sample 2277071 | NCBI WGS metagenome assembly SDBU01 (sample SAMN10397929, study PRJNA504765) | marine sediment metagenome | isolation source: marine sediment core GS08_GC12, 126 cmbsf | place: Arctic Ocean: Gakkel Ridge, Loki's castle | collected 2008 | reverse complement strand
AGAAAACCAGGCTTATCCCCTATGGTGAGACCAGAAGCTACGGCTGGGTGGCCGAGCAGATTAAGCAGCCGGGAGCAGCGCGGGCGGTAGGGCAGGCGCTGGGGAGAAACCCGCTACCGGTTATTATTCCCTGTCACCGGGTAGTTGCCAGCGCTGGCAAGCTCGGCGGCTTCAGCGGGGGACTGGAAACAAAGGAGTATCTCCTCCACCTGGAAGCGTCAGCCAGAACCGGGTAAGGTACAGGCAGGTATCACTATTTTATGTTAACTTGGAATATCTTCCGCTCTATACCCTTTTCTTCCCACTCCCGCTTATAGGTCATGGATAGTCTGGTTGAGCCCGCCCTTAACGTCTTGAACCGGAAATACTCGGTACCGGCAGCACCGACCACGCCCTGTTCCGCCTTCTCCCCAAGCACATACGTCTTTTCCACCAGCTCGAGCACGGCCTCTTCATAGCTTGCCTGCCAGCCATAGCCAGTAGTGGGGTTAGAACCGAGACCGATAGTAAATTCCTGGTTTGCGCCGATGCTTATTACTTCCTTTGGGTCCGAGTAGGTCTTAGGACCTCCAGCGCAGCCGGCCACCAGGCAGACCGCTACCACGGTTATGGCAACCAATACCAAAAACTGTTTCATAGAATTCCCCCCTCCCCCTTAAATTAGTTACCATAATTATAACCGAAACGATGGGAGAAAGTTAGGGGGAAAAGCTCGTTTATTAGTTAAAGAGGTTGAAAACTTTATAAAGAATGGTTAAACAGGCACTCTGGTGTCAAATAACGCCCTTATTCTCAGGTTTAAGAAATTGTCCTCGTATTTCTGAATCAGTCCTTCGTCAGCAAAGCTGAAGTACCTATTTTCGCCAATTATGATATGGTCCAAGACCTTAATCTCCAGAATCATTCCCATAAACACCAGGTCCCTGGTCAGCTGTTTGTCACTCCTGCTGGGGCTGGGGTCGCCTGAGGGGTGGTTATGGGCAAAAATCATGCGGCTAGCACTATGTTTAATGGCACTCTCTACAATCTCGCGGGGACGGATAGGGATACTATCCAGCGTCCCTTCAAAGAGGTCAGCGGTGTCAATAATCTGGTTTCGGGCATTCAGATAGATGACCTTAAATACTTCTCTTTTGAGGTCTCGCATGGAGTAACAGAGATAGTCAAAAACGCCTTCCGGGGACCGATATACAAACTTCTCAATAATCCCCCCTTTTAAATACTCCTTGGGTACTTCCTGCAGTAGCTTAATACTGAAGATACATTTCTCACAAAACCCGGCCTCCTGTAGCTCGCGGGGAGAAGCTGACAGGAACCCCCTCAGGTTGCCGAATATCTTAATAGCTTCTTTTGCCCGCTCCCTACTTTCCTTGTACGGAAGGTTTTGACTGAGGAGCACGGCAATAATTTCCTGGTTGCTGAGGTTCTCAAGACCCAACTTGACAAACCTCTCCTGTAGCTGTGTCAGAGACTTTTGTCTTTTTAACATGTGTGAATACTATCCCCGCCTCTCATCTTATGTGCCAATAGTCATATTATAATGCATATTTTAGTACATTTGTCAATACCTGTCCGCAAAACTGGTGCCAATCAGCGACAAGGCAATTCGACAAAGAACGTAGCTCCTTTTCCCGCTTTGCTTTTAGTGTAAATCCTGCCGCCGTGCTCGGTCACAATACCATGACAGACACTGAGCCCCAGGCCAGTTCCACCTCTCTCCCGCCTGGTAGTGAAAAAGGGGGCAAAGACCTTGTCAAAGTCTTCGGCTGGAATCCCCGGACCGTCGTCAGTAAACGAAGTCCTGACACAGTCCTTCATCTGCTGAGTTTTAATGGTCAGCTTTCCCCCGCCGTTTGCCTCAGTCATGACCTGCTCCGCGTTCAAAATGATGTTCAAGAAAACCTCCTGGATTTGATTATAATCGACCATTACCCCGGGGAGGCTGGGAGCGAGGTCGGTTACAACCTCAATGTTGCCTGTTTCTAGCGCGTAATCCATTAATTCCAGAGCCCTTTGTAAAATGTCATTTATGTCAGAATGCTCCTTCGCTGGCCCGCGCCGTCGGGCAAAGGTCAGCAGGTTCTGCACTACCCTGGCCGCCCGCTGCGCTTCACGGTGGATTGTCTCTAAACTCTGCTTGACCGTCTCATCGGTGCTTTTCCTCAGCAGGCGCTCGGAAAACCCCAGTACCCCGGTAAGAGGATTATTTAGCTCGTGGGCAACACCGGCCGCCAGCTCGCCAACAGCCGCCAGCCGGCTGGTAAGATAAAGCTCTTGTTGCAGCTGTTCCTCCCTCTCCTCCGCCTGCTTGCGCTCGGTGATGTCCCTGATAAAGGCAACATTGGCACGTTCCCCTTTGTATGTCGTGTAGGCACTGGTAAGCTCAATAGGAACCTCAGTGCCATCTTTTCTGATAATGGACATCTCGAAAAGTCCCGGGATAATTTCACCACGTATCTTTCTTCGATGCCTTTCCAGAGAAGCTTCACGGTCTTTGGAGTGAAGGAGGTCGAAAAACGACATACCGAGCAGTTCCTTCCTGGAGTAGCCAGTCATGCGGGGCCACTCATCACTGACAAAGACATGGATGGCGTTTCCCTGCTCTGTATCCTGCAGCATGACAATGGCCTCTCCAACATTACCACCCAGTTCTAAGAGGGCGCGATATCTCTCCTCTGACTCCCGTAGGATCTCCTCCGCCTGCTTGCGCTCGGTGATGTCAACCCAGTTTGACAAGTAATACTTGAACTCTCCATTGCTCCTTATCGTTGTCGAGGTTATCTCGACCCAGAATGGCTCCCCATTCTTCTTTTGAAAAGGCTTCTCCGCCCGCTCTAATCCGTGGCGAATAGCTTCCTTGAAGTTCCTGGTTCTTTCCCTCAGGTCTTCTTTTTTCCACCAGGGGTATGGAATTCTCCGGCCCATAAGCTCTGCGGAAGTAAAACCAGTTAGCTTTTCCAGCGCTGGATTTACATATCTTACCGAAGTATCTGGATTGCTGACCAAGATGGGATTGGGAGAATAACTCAGCAGGCTGGAACTGAATGTCTCGCTCTCCCGCAGCGTCTCCTCCGCCTGCTTGCGTTCGGTGATGTCACGAAGAATCGCCATAAGCGCCGGCTTCCCCCTATATTTAATAACTGAAGAAGACGATTCAATCTCCTTTATTGTCCCATCCTTGCACTGTAGCTTGTTTTCAGTCCTATGCGGGACCCCTTTTCCTGATATGTGTAACCTGTACCTTTGAATTATTTTATCGTGATTTTCCGGCGTTGAGAAAAAACCAACGGGCTTCCCTACGATTTCCTCAATGGTATAGCCAGAGATAGCGACCATTGCCTGGTTAGCAAACTGAAAAATCCCATCTTGAGCAATTATTACCCCATCCCTTGCCTGTTGTATCAAAGTGGAATACTTACTTTCAGATTCCCGCAGCGCCTCCTCCGCCTGCTTGCGCTCGGTGATGTCATCAAAGACAGCAACAAAATAACCCTTTTGGGGGCTATATACAGAAATAGTAAGCCATATTTCTAAAGGCTCGAAATAAATATCAAATTTAGTCGCTTCACCGGTTAAAGCAACTTCACCATAGATGCTGAACAATTCGGGATGTGCCTCCTTAGTTCCCGGTATTGCTTCTGTCACTTTTCGGCCGATAACGTCTTCTTTTCTTAATCCAGTTAATGTTCCAAAGGCATCATTAACTTCGAGGTAAATAAAATTGATGGGTTGATTATTTTCATCGACCAGAATTTGGCAATACGCAAAACCATTAAGCATATTATCAAACAGGGAACGGTATTTCTCCTCGCTCTCCCGCAGCGCCTCCTCCGCCCGCTTGCGCTCGGTGATGTCAGATACAACATGTACGGCTCCGACAAGCTTATGGTCGCTGTCCAGCATAGGGTCTACGGTTATTTCAAACCATTTGTCACCTACTAAAAGTTCTGCTCTTTCTCTGCTTTTACTGTTCTGCATAGACACCCAAGGACATCCTTCAAGATGCTTTGGTGACCCGTGTATAAATTCGCAACAAATATGTCCTATCATGTCAGATACGGGCTTTGAACTTAGTTGTGACATGGCATCATTACATAGCTGAATTTTCCCCTCCGCATCTAAAACACAAGTGGCATCACTAATAGCGTCAAAGGTGCTCTGCCATTGCGTACTGGATAGTCTAAGTGCCTCCTCAGCCTGGTTGCGCTCGGTGATGTTTTCTCCGATGATTTGGACGCCGACAGGCCTACCATGTTCCCAGAGCGCCCTGCCTCTTATTTGCAGCCACATCCATTCCCCGTTCTTGCACCTAAACTGTATTTGCATAAGGCCGGGGGGTTTTCCTAGCAGCTTCTCCTTCATCCGCCTTCTCAAGACCCCTATGTTTTCACGAGAAACCAGACCAAGCCGGAACACATTCTTACCAACCAGCTCCTCGCGTAAATAGCCCGTACCTTGTAGGATAGTCCTGTTAACATAGGTAATGCTGCCTTTGACATCCACATTCATTATGCCGATGAGAGCCTCTTCCACCAAAGTCCTATATTTTTCTTCACTCGCCTGTAATGTCTCCTCCACCCGCTTGTACTCGGCTTCTGATGCCTCCAATTCAGCAATCCGTTGGCGCAACCCGGTCAGTTCATTTATCAGTTGCTCTTTTGTCTTGTTAATGTCCCCCATCTCTCACCTCCGGGTGATACGCAGAAAGCTGGCCACCGCGGCCACGATGTCCGATTCACCGAAAGGCTTATTCATAACCCCGAAAGGCCCCTGCTCCAGAGCCCGCGCCATCATGTCACTATCGGGATAGCCGGTTATGATAGTTACCGGTAATTTGGGCTTGATGGTCTTTATCTGCCGAAAAAGCTCGGCCCCATCCATGCCCGGCATTTTGAGGTCGAGAAAAACCAGGGCGAAATCCCGCTGCCTCACCAGTTCCAGCCCTTCTGAACTGGTCCCAACAGCTATCACGGTGTGCCCTAGCTCCTCAAGGGTCTCCCTGAATAGCAGCCGAATTACCTCCTCGTCATCGACGACAAGGATATTTGCCTTTGTCCCGACTGAGCTATGTTGTAGCCACTGGTCAATTAACGCCCTGTCGAATCTCCACTGCTGGCCTACCTTGGTTGCCGGGATGTTATCCTGCTCCAGCAGCCGGTATATAGTCTTCTTGGTCACCCGCAAATAATCAGCCAATTCCCCGACAGTCATCAGCTCTGCCATATTGCTTTCCTCCGTTCACAGACTCAGTAAGGTCCTGGGTATAATTGTCTTGCTTCGGGTAATATTTGGGGCAATTGTCATTAGTTTGGACTTATAGTCTACTATTGTCCATTACATTGTTGTCAAGACAATTGATGGGACTTGCGAGACATTGCTAATCCCTCTATTCCCTTGCGAACCCTGCCAATCTTCTTCAATCGCTTAATATTGCACCCAATGATATGAAGTTATAAATTGTTTGCTTTTAGAATTCAGTGGCAGGAGGTTTAAATTGCCCGCAAAGTCAAGACCCTGTACTCGTCCATACTTGCGGAAAAAAAAGCGCCAATCGGGGGCAATGGATTGCTTATAACTTGGCCCGGTACAGTCTCCGCTTCGCTTCAGAGGTTCCCCTGGCCTTCAGGTTCAGGAAGTCCATCTCATATTCCTCAATCAGGCCCTCCCCGGCGAAGCTAAAGTAGCGGTTATCACCGATGATGATATGGTCCAGGACCCTGATGTGCATAATACTGCCGGCATAGACCAGGTCCCGGGTCAGGTCCCGGTCGCTCTTACTGGGCTCAGGGTTGCCTGCCGGATGGTTATGAACCAGAATCAAGGAAGCAGCGTTATGCTTGATGGCACCCTCCGTCACCTGACGGGGAAAGACGAAGCTGCTATCTACCGTTCCTTCAGCGAGGTCAGCTATTTCAATAATCTGGTTCTGGCTACTCAAGTAAATAACCTTGAATACTTCCTTCTTGAGGTCCCGCATGGAGTGATAGAGATAATCGAAAATCTCCTGGGCCGATTTATAGACGGGCTTATCAAGAATCTTCTCCTTGAGAAACCGCCGGGCTACCTCCTGCACCAGCCTGATACCAAAAACACTATGGGGACCAATACCTGGTATCTCCTGCAACTCCTCCGAAGGAGCTTCCAGAACTCCTCTTAGCGTCTTGAACCTTTTGATGGCTTCCTTTGCCTGCGGCTTACAGTCCCTACGGGGAGAGCCCAGGGTCAGCAGCAATTCCACGATTTCGTAGTCGTGGAAGCCAGTCAGCCCGGACTGGATAAACTTCTCCCTCAGTCTTTTTCTGTGCCCCAGTCGTTCACTATCTGCCGGCATTTTCATGGGTTCCCTGCTTGGAGTTCCTTTTTATAACTAATGAGCAAGGGGTATCAACCCTCTCCTCAACTCTGCCTACCCTCTAACTTTACCCCGCCCTCCCCCACCAGCTCCACCAGCCGCCGATGAAGCTCGGGGCAGTAGTTGGTCCGTATATCGGGCAGCCTGAGGTTAACCACTTTTTCCTCGTTGATAACCCTCAGCCTCACCTCATCCTCTCCCGGGAAGTCCTTGAGAGTATTAACCAATTCATGAAAAGAGGCGATATCAGCGGCCTCATCACCGGTCTCGTTAAGACTAATCACCAATTGCCGGCTCGGAGTAGCTTCTGTCTCAGCGGCTGCTCCCTCAACCGGTGGGGCTGGCGGGGGGGTAGCCTTCTCAACTTCAGCCGCTTCCGGCCGGTATTGGCTTACACTGTCGCAATTGAGCTGCACCCGTTCGTTCCTTACCCTTACCTTACCCGTTACCAGCAGGGCATTCCCCTCCTGCCAGAGGTCCTTGGTATTTTCATAGACGTTAGGCCAGACGGTAACTTCCACCCTGCCGTCAAGGTCTTCCAGAACGGCGCTGACAAACTCCTTCCGTTCTCTAGTAAACCGGTGATAAGCCTCGGCGACCATACCGGCAACGGTCACCGCCTGTCCCACCATCTCCTCGGTAATCTGCCCACACAGGGTAGTCCCCGAACCTGCATGACCGGCCAGTGAGCTAAACGGGTTCTCCGAGAGGTAGACTCCCATCAGTTCTCGCTCCCAGGCCAACCTGTCCTTGATTGAAATATCCGAACCATCCAGCTCAAGGCTGGGTAGAGGTGCCGGGACGGTCTCCCCCCAGAGGTCAAACATGGTGGACTGTCCGCTATCCCGCATCCGCTGTTCCCGTTGACTCAGGGACAGGATACGGCCAGCATTCTGGAGCAGGCTGCCGCGGTCGCCCAGACAGTCAAAAGCACCGGCCTTAATCAGGCTTTCCAGCACTCGCTTGTTCATCCCCCGCAGGTCGCAACGGCGGCACAGGTCCTCAATCGACTTAAAGTCGCCATTCTGTCTCCGCTCGGCAATAATTGGCTCTATCGCCCCAAGCCCCACGTTCTTGATAGCACCCAGCCCGAACCGGATGGCTGGCGCACCGGTCTGGCCATCCTTTTCCATAGAAAAGCTGGCCTTAGCGCGATTTATATCCGGCGGCAGGACACTAATGCCCAGGCGGCGGCACTCAACAACAAAGGTAGCCACCTTCTCCGTCTGGTCAGCATTGACCACCAGGCAAGCCGTCAGATACTCTGCCGGGTGGTTTGCCTTGAGATAGGCAGTCTGATAAGCGATGAGGGCATAGCTCACGCTGTGCGCCTTATTGAAGGCATAGCCGGCAAAGGGCTCAATGAGGGCAAAGACGGCATTAGCTACCTCAGCGGTGAACCCGTTTTTCCTGGCCCCGGCGATAAAGTTGCGCTTTTCTTTCTTCATCACCTCGGAAATCTTCTTGCCCATCGCCTTGCGGAAAATGTCCGCCTGCCCCAGGCTATACCCGGCCAGAGCCTGGACAATCAATAGCACCTGGTCCTGATAGACAATCACCCCATAGGTCTCTTCCAGGATGCGGGACAGTGCCGGGTGGGGGTAGTGGATGGGCTCCAGGCCGTGCTTGGCTTTATTTTTAATAAAGGTAGGAATGTGCTCCATGGGTCCGGGACGATACAGGGCCACCATGGCCGCAATATCACTGAAGGTGGTTGGTTTAAGCTCCTTGATGTAGCGGCGCATCCCCACGCCCTCCAGCTGAAATACACCGGTGGTTTCACCGGCGGACAGGAGTTCGAAGGTCCCGGCATCGTCCATCGGGATACGGTGCAGGTCAATATCAAGGCCACGATTCTCCAGAATAATCTCCCGGGCTTTGTTCAGGACAGTGAGGTTAGCTAGGCCAAGGATGTCCATCTTGAGCAGCCCGATACTGGCGATGTCCTCCATGGTGAACTGGGTCATCACGGTAGCCTCGTCGTTACCCCTACTTATCCGCTGCAGCGGGACATAGTCAGCCAGCGGTTCCCTGGATATGACCACACCGGCAGCATGAGTGCTGGCATGGCGAGCAATACCCTCTACCTCCTGGGCCTGGTTGACTAGCTGGCGAATCGTGGGGTCCTGATGGTAAATCTCCCTCAGTTCGCTATTTTCCTCCAGGGCACGAGCCAGGGTCATACCGGGAGCAAAGGGTATCAGTCTGGCCACCCGGTCAACATCGCCATAGGGCATACCCAAGGCGCGCCCCACATCCCGCAGTGCTGCCCGCGCACCCAGCGTGCCGAAGGTAATAATCTGGGCAACGTGGTCATGTCCGTGTCTCTGTGTGATGTAGGAGATGACCTCATCACGGCGGTCATCCTGAAAGTCAAGGTCTATATCCGGCATCTCCTTGCGCTCCAGATTGAGAAAGCGCTCAAAGACCAGCTTATGTTCAATAGGGTCAACCTCGGTGATGCCCAGGCAGTGAAGAACAATGCTGGCGGCAGCACTACCCCTGACCCCAAACACGATGTTACTCTGCTTGGCAAAAGAGATGATGTCCCAGACAACCAGGAAGTAATTGGCAAACTGGGTCTCCCTGATTACCTCCAGCTCATACTCCAGCCGTTTTTCTATCTCTGGTGTCGGCTGGGGATAGTACTGAGGCATACCCTGATAGCAAAGGTCGGCCAGAAACTGGTCGGCATCCTTCCCCTCAGGCAATTCTACCTCCGGGAGGTAAAGGCGTCCGAAGTCCAGATTCAGGTTACATTCCCCAGCAATGCGCCCCGTGTTTTCCAGCGCCTGGGGAATATCCTGGAACAGCTCGGCCATCTCCTGCGGGGACTTGAAGTAAAAGAAGTCGCCCGCCATTTTCATCCTTTTTTCGTCATTGACCGTAGTGTTGGTGCCAATGCACATTAACAGGTCATGAGCTGAGGCGTCTTTCTGGTTGACGTAGTGGACATCGCCGGTCGCCACCAGCGGGATATCCAGCTCACTACTCATCGCGATGAGAACCGGGTTGACCTGCTCCAGCTCTGGCATGGGATGTCTCTGTATTTCGATATAGAAATCGCCAAAGGTCTGCCGGTACCACCGCAGGGCTTGCTTCGCCTCCTCGAGCCGTCCTTCCCGAATAAGGCGAGGAACTTCACCACCAAGACAGCCGGAGAGAGCAATGAGACCGTGATGATATTCTTCCAAGAGTTCTTTATCTACCCTCGGCTTGTAATAAAAACTCTCAAGGTGTGCTCTGGTGGTGAGCTGAATTAGATTGTGGTATCCCGTCTGATTTCTGGCGAGCAGAACAAGATGGTCGCTATCTTTACCACCGGCAGTACGAGTAAAGCGGCTATTCTGGGCAACATACACCTCACAGCCAATAATGGGCTTTAGGCCCGCTTCTCTGGCGGCCAGATAGAACTCGATAACACCATACATTACACCGTGGTCGGTTATCGCCAGGCTGTCCATCCCCAGTTCTTTGGCTCGCGATATCAGTTGCGGAATGCGACACATACCGTCGAGCAGGCTGTATTCGGTATGGACATGAAGATGAGCGAACATGGCACCTCCGGATTTGACCTTGACTAATTATAGCACAGGGCTAAGCTTCTGAGGTATGCTTTTAGGGAGCTTTATCAGCGAGTTTGGCGGGGATTGACCGAGCAGGCTACTGAAGGAAAACACCCCAGAGGCCTGGCATCCGCCAGATTTCTCCCCTATAGTTTGACAAAGACCCAAGGTGTTGTTATAATCTCGCTTGGCAAGCCACTGGGCGCAAAGGACAAGAAGCAGCCTGAGCTGCTGTATATAATCCCCGCAACAAGTCTTAACCTTTAGTTGTGTCAAGAACAAAGCATGATGAAGATCGCTATCAGTGGTAAGGGTGGAGTAGGCAAGACCCTATTATCATCACTTCTAGCGAAGATATTTGATGATGCCGGGTATTCTGTTCTGGCGATAGATGCTGACCCTGATGCCAACCTGGCCAGCACCCTCGGCTTTCCCCACCCTGAGTCGATAATCCCTATCTCTGAGATGAAAGAACTGGTTGAAGAAAGAACCGAGACCGGGCCCAACCGAGGTTCCGGCGGCTTCTTCAAGTTAAATCCCCGCGTTGATGACATACCGGAAAAGTACTCCCAGGAGCACAATGGCATCAGGCTGATGAGAATGGGACAACTCAAAAGAGGCGGGAGTGGCTGTTACTGCCCGGAAAACTCATTATTGCAAGCCCTGATTAGTCATTTGCTACTAGCCAGGGACGAAGTGGTCATTCTGGACATGGAAGCGGGAATAGAACACCTGGGACGCGGGACTGCCAAGGCGGTGGACAAGCTTATTGTCGTGGTAGAGCCGGGCCGGCACAGCCTGGAAACCGCCTACAGAATCGATAAGCTGGCACAGGACATTGGTATCAACAATCTGGCGGCAGTGGGGAACAAAATCCGAAGCCAATCAGACAGAGAATTCCTCGTCGCCAATCTACCCAATTTTGAATTCCTCGGCTTTATTCCCTACGACGAAGCAATAGTAGAGGCTGACCTGGGCAATCGCTCAACTCTTGACTCCAGCCAGCAGGTTCTAACCGAAGTGAAGAACATTTACCAGACCTTGCTGTCCAGCGTTAATAAGTCAAGCAAATAAACTGGCTAGTAAGCTACCGCGGGGGAATCCCCGAATAGAAATAATAATAAGGAGGTTTCCGTGGCCTACGACGCAACCAAAATGCAAGACTGGCAGATTTCAGAAGCCGCTGAAGTCAACATGCCAACCCCCGAGGAGTGGCGGGAGAAGCTGGGACTGGGAAAGGATGAAATCCTTGCCTACGGGAGAATAGCCAAGCTGGATTTCCTCAAGATTATGGACCGCCTCAAGGACAAGCCGGACGGTAAGTATATTGAGGTCACCGCCATTACCCCCACCCCACTGGGCGAAGGGAAAAGCACCACCTCGTGCGGCCTGATGGAAGGCATGGGCAAGCGAGGGCTTAATGTTGGCGGTTGCTTGCGCCAGCCTTCAGGCGGGCCCACCATGAACATCAAGGGGACCGCCGCCGGGGGCGGCAATGCCCTGCTTATCCCCCTAACCGAGTTCTCGATGGGGCTTACCGGCGACATCAACGACATCATGAACGCCCACAATCTGGCCATGGTGGCGCTCACCGCCAGGATGCAGCACGAGCGCAACTACAATGACGAGCAACTGACCCGGCTCACCCGGATGCGCCGCCTAGATGTTGACCCCAACCGGGTTGAGATGGGCTGGATTATGGACTTCTGCGCCCAGAGTCTGCGCAATATCGTCATCGGCCTCGGCGGCCGCATGGATGGCTTCATGATGCAGTCCAAGTTCGCTATCGCCGTCAGTTCCGAACTAATGGCCATGCTTTCCATTGTCAATGACCTGAAGGACCTGCGGGAGAGAATGGACAATATTACCGTGGCCTTCGATAAGAAGGGTAATCCCGTTACCACTGGCGACCTGGAAGTAGGTGGCGCCATGACTGCCTGGATGCGCAACACCATCAACCCCACGCTGTTGTGCACTGTGGAATACCAGCCCTGCATGGTACACGCCGGCCCGTTTGCCAATATCGCCGTGGGTCAGTCATCCATCATCGCCGACCGCATCGGCCTCAAGATGTTTGACTATCATGTAACCGAGAGCGGATTCGCTGCCGACATCGGCTTTGAGAAGTTCTGGAACGTAAAGTGCCGCTACAGCGGCCTGAAACCCCATGTATCGGTACTCACCACCACCATCCGCGCCCTGAAGATGCACGGCGGCGGGCCCAAGGTAGTAGCCGGTCTGGCCCTGCCTGATTCCTACACCAAAGAGGACCTGGGACTTCTGGAGAAAGGCCTGCCCAACATGGTGCACCTTATCGGCGTCATCCAGCAATCCGGTATCAACCCGGTGGTGTGCGTCAACTGCTTCCACACCGACACCAAGGACGAGATTGCCCTGGTCAGAAAGGCAGCCGAGGCAGCGGGAGCACGCTGTGCTGTCTCCACTCACTGGGCTGACGGTGGCGATGGTGCCCTGGAGCTGGCTGATGTGGTCAAGGAGGCCTGCGAAGATACCAATGATTTCAAGTTCCTCTATCCCATGGAAATGAAGCTCCGGGAGCGGGTGGACAAAATCGCCAAAGTGGTCTACGGCGCTGACGGTGTTTCATGGACTGCTGAGGCCGAGGCGAAGGCCAAGGCATTTGAGTCCGACCCCAAATATGATGAGTACACCACCATGATGGTGAAGACTCATCTATCGCTGACACATGACCCGGTAATGAAGGGCGTCCCCAAGGGATGGACTCTGCCCATCCGCGACGTACTGATTTATTCCGGAGCCAAGTTCCTTTGCCCCTGCGCCGGGGCCATCACCCTGATGCCGGGTACTTCATCCAACCCGGCCTTCAGAAAGGTTGACGTCGACGTGAATACGGGGAAGGTCAGCGGACTGTTCTAGTCTCCGGGGTATCGGATAACACAGGGGTTAAATGAAAAAAGATTCGGCCCATAATAAAGCAAAGGTTCACTTCGAACCTGGCAACGTTGACATCGTCGTGGAGCGGGGTGCTAATCTGCTGCAAGCGGCGATTGATGCCAGCGTGCATATCACCGCTTCCTGTGGGGGCGCCGGCGTTTGCGGCACCTGTAAGGTCTTGATTAAAGCGGGAGAAGTGGAAAGCACCAGGACGGAGAAGCTCTCCGACCAGGAGTGGGAGCAGGGTCTCCGGCAAGCCTGCCAGAGCAAGGTGCTCTCGGATTTAACCGTTCATGTCCCGGTGGAATCAAGGCTGGAGAAAGCAGTCCTCACCCGCGAGGCCAAAGGGACGCAAGAAACAGTCGCCACCGGCTGGGGTTTTAACCCCCTGCTCAGCAAGTATTACGTCGAACTGCCGCCACCCACGCTCGAGGATAATGCCAGCGACCTGTCACGGCTACTAAGAGGGTTGAAGCAGCGGTACCGCCTCAGCAACATGACGGTGGACTTTGAGGTGGTAAAGAAGCTTCCCCAGGCATTACGGGACAGTGATTGGAAGGTCACGGTCACCACCCTGGTCACCGCAGTCAAACCTAAAGCTACCGACCTGCGACGGCCCAGACTGATAAATGTTGAACCCAGAGACACCAGGGGTAAACACTATTCACTGGCTATTGACATCGGCACTACCACCGTCTCTGGCCAGCTGCTTGATTTGAACCACGGCCAGGTCATCGCGGAAGGGATAGACTACAACGGGCAGATAAGCTACGGCCAGGACGTGATTAGCCGTATTGCCTACTGCCAGAAGGGTGGATGTCCCAAGTTACAAGAGGTAGTGGTAGCCACCATTAATGGGATTATCCGGCAGATGCTGGATGAGAGCGGGGTTAATGTCCAGCATATAGGGCACCTGGCAGTTGCCGGCAACACCACCATGATGCAGATTCTCCTTGGCCTCGACCCCAAATACATCCGGTTAGCCCCCTATACTCCCGCCGCTACCTTCATCCCCCCGGTAAAGGCCGCCCCACTGGGCATCGAGCTTGGAGAACATGTTTATCTCTTCACCTTCCCGCTGATGGCCAGCTACATTGGCGGCGACATTAACGCCGGGGTCATCGGGGCGGGCGTACACCAGAGGAAAACACTGACCTACTACATAGACATCGGCACCAATGGCGAGATAGTGGTGGGAAACTCAGACTGGATGGTAGCTGCCGCCTGCTCGGCTGGCCCCGCCTTTGAAGGTGGCGGCATAAAGCATGGAATGGTCGCCACCAGCGGTGCCATTGAAGACTTTGACATCAACCCGTCAAATCTAGAGCCGGTAATCGGCACCATCGGCGGGGAAAAACCAAAAGGAATCTGTGGCTCCGGGCTGATAAACATTATCGCCGGACTGCTTGAGTCCGGCGTCATCGGGCAGAACGGTAAGTTTAACACCGACCTCTCCACCAAACGGGTTAGAAAAGGGAGAGAGGGCCACGAGTATGTTCTAGCCTGGGCAGCGGAAACCCAGACGGGCAAGGACATTGTCATCACCGAGGCCGATATCGATAACCTGATGCGGGCCAAGGCGGCCATGTATGCCGGGTGCCAGACCCTGGCTAGCAGCGTGGGGATGTCCTGCTCCGACCTGGAGCAGGTGATTATTGCTGGTGCCTTCGGCAGCCACCTCAATATCGAAAAGGGCATCACTATCGGTCTCTTCCCTGACATCCCGCGCGATAGGTTTACCTTCATCGGCAACGGTTCTCTGTTGGGAGCCAGACTCACCTCTTTCTCCACCGACCTGCTTGACGACGCCAGAAGTGTGGCCCGGATGATTACCAATTTTGAACTGAGCGACAACGCGGATTTCATGAAAAACTACGTAGCGGCCCTGTTTTTACCGCACACCCACGCTGATGAGTTTCCCTCGGTAAAGGAGAAACTGGCCAAGCTACAAAAGAATAAACCAAAGCAGAGGACAACGGTTTGAGCTTCACCATTGCCGTAGCCGGAAAAGGGGGTAGCGGAAAGACCTCTATTGCCAGCCTGATTATTCGCTACCTGCAAAAGAACAACTCGGGATTAATCCTGGCCGTGGACGCTGACGCCAACGCTAACCTGGCGGACAGCCTGGGCCTTGAGGTAAACCAGACGGTTGGCTCCATAATCGCCTCGTTCAACGAGGAGAAGATAAACATCCCTGCCGGATTTACCAAGGAGGCCTACCTGGAGTATAAATTAAACCAGGCCGTAGTGGAAAGCAAGGGGCTCGACCTGGTAGTAATGGGCCGGGGCGAAGGAGCAGAATGCTACTGCTACCCCAATCTGCTCTTGAGGAAGTTCCTGGACGTCATGAGCGATAACTACGCTTATGTGGTTATGGATAATGAGGCTGGAATGGAGCACCTCAGCCGGAGAACCACCCAGAACATTGACGAGTTACTCTTAGTCTCCGACCACTCGGTAAAGGGGGTGCGAACTCTGGCCCGGATAAAGGAGCTGATTGCCGAACTGAAACTGGTGGTGAAGGGGCAGTCGGTGATAGTTAACTTCGTCCCCAATGGACTGGACCCACTCATCACCGAGGAATTAGCCCGGCTGGAACTTACCCCCACGGCTATCATTCCTCTGGACGAAGCGGTGCGCGAGCATGACCTCAAGCAGACGCCCCTGCTCGACCTGCCGGACACCTCCGAGGCAGTGGCTGCCGTCAACCAATTGATGAGCAGACTTCTTACCAAGAACGAAGCGGGTTTATCTCGATAAAATAAAATAAGGGGGTAGAAAATGACGGCACAGATTATTAGCGGCACCGAAATCGCAAAGGGGATTCGCGAGGAGATTAAACAGGAAGTCGCCGAACTCAAGGAGAAGCACAATCTGGTACCGGGGCTGGTTACCGTCCTGGTGGGTGAAGACCCGGCATCCCAGGTTTATGTCGGCCAGAAAGAGAAGACATCGCAAGCCCTGGGCATTTATTCGGAAAGACACGACCTGCCGGCTGATACCAGCGAAGCGGACCTGCTGGCTCTAATCGACAAGCTAAACAAAGACCCCAAGATTCACGGTATTCTGGTCCAGCTACCATTGCCCAAGCACATTAATGAGAACAAAGTGCTCTACGCCATTGACCCCAAGAAGGACGTCGATGGCTTTCACCCGGTGAATGTGGGCAAACTGATGATCGGTGAGCCAGACTACTTGCCCTGCACCCCGCACGGCATCCAGCAGTTGCTAATCCGTTCCGGGATTGAGACTGCCGGGGCGGAGGTAGTAGTGGTCGGCCGGAGCAATATTGTGGGTAAACCCATCGCCAATATCCTGATGCAGAAGAAGGAGGGAGCCAACGCTACGGTAACGGTGTGCCACACCCGCACTCGTGATATTAGCTTCCACACCAAGAGGGCTGATATAATAATAGTAGCCGCCGGAAAACCCAAGGCTGTCACCGCTGACATGGTAAAAGAAGGCGTGGTAGTGATTGACGTCGGTGTCAACCGCATCGGGATGAGCGAATCAGGTAAAGCCATTTTAGTTGGAGACGTTGACTTTGACGCCGTAAAAGAGAAAGCCAAGGCCATCAGCCCGGTACCCGGAGGGGTGGGGCCGATGACGATAACCATGTTGATGCTAAATACGGTAAGGGCAGCCAAAATTGCTGCCGGTCTAATATAGGAAGGGAGGACCATTATGGACTATGTAATTGAGGAAAAGGCAGCACCGGGCCGGGACAAGGTGGAGGTACTGGGAGCAACCTTTGAGCCGGGTAAGCCCGAAGGGGAGGAAGTGGGGAGATGGAGACAGAAGCTGGAAAGTCGGGAAGAGAAACTCAAATATCTGGAGAACGGGGAGAGATACTGGTACGGGAAAGACTGGTTTGGCAGCGAGAAGAGGAAATATCCGGCTTAGCTAAGGAAGGTGAACAATGACATTTGAAATTCCCAAAACACCGTATAGCGGCAAAATCAAAGAAATAACGCTGGGGAAGGGTGACAAAGCAGTAACCGTCGGTGGAGAGTCGTGCTATCCCTTCTATCTCTTTGAAGGCGAGATGCCCAATCTGCCCAAGATAGCTATGGAGGTCTATGACTCACCACCTGAGGATTGGCCTGAAGCTGCTCTGGAGCCTTTTGCCGGGGTAACCGATGACCCGGTCGCCTGGGCCAAGAAATGCATCGATGATTACGGTGCGGAAATGATTTGTCTGCAACTGAAAAGCACCGACCCCAATGGCCTCGACCGCGGGGCTGATGAAGCCACGGCGATAGCCAAGCAGGTGGCCGAGGCTATCGATGTGCCATTAATCGTATGGGGAACCGCCAACCACGACAAAGACACCGAGGTGCTAACCAAGGTATCGGAGGCTTGCCACGGAATGAACCTGATTCTCGGGCCGGTCGAGGAAGGAGACCATAAGAAGATTGGAGCCTCAGCTATCGGCTATCACCACACAGTGGTTGCCGCAACCCCGATAGATATCAACCTGGCCAAACAGCTTAATATTCTGCTGGGCAACCTTGGTGTCCCCGATGACCGGATGATAATGGACCCCACCGTCAGCGGTATCGGTTATGGCATTGAGTACTGTTACTCGGTAATGGAAAGAGACCGCATGGCGGCACTAACCCAGCAGGATGACAAGCTCCAGACCCCGCTTTTTTGCAACATCGCCAAGGAGGTGTGGAAGAGCAAGGAGGTAAAAATTCCAACCGAGGAAGACCCCAAGCTTGGGGACGTCAAAAAGAGGGGTATTCTGATGGAAGCAATGTCTGCCACGGTCTTACTTCTGGCCGGGGCCGATGTGCTGGTCATGAGACACCCTGACGCCATAAAATTAGTCAGAGAGATGATTGCTGAACTGACCGCAGCTAAGTGATTCTTGAAGGGAGGACAGATAATAGAATGGCAGAGAAAGAGACCAAAGACAAGAGCATTGACCCAGCTACTATTGAAATGATAGATAAAGCGGCACAGGATGGGGTACGGACAGTTTTTGAGCGAGCCGAGCAAATAAGACCCTGCCCCATAGGGGCTGAAGGCAATTGCTGTAGTATCTGTGCCATGGGTCCGTGCCGCGTGCCCCTACCCAAGGGCAAAGAGGAAACACCGGAACAAAAGAAAGCGAGGACGGGAGTTTGCGGCGCCACTGCCGAGACCATTGCCGCCCGCAATTTCGCCCGGAAGATAGCGGCTGGTGCCGCCGCCCACAGCGACCATGGCCGCAAAGTGGTGGAGGTCTTCCTGGCAGCCGCCAGGGGAGAAGCACCAGGCTACCAGATTAAGGATGAACAGAAGCTACTGCAACTGGCCCTGGAGCTTGACGTCACGATTGGCGACCGCAGCAATGAAGAGATAGCCGTTGATATTGGCGAAACCTTACAGAACGAGTTCGGTAAGCAAGAAGGAGAACTCCTGTTCTTAAAACGAGCACCCCTGAAGCGCCAGGAGCTGTGGCGGAAGCTAGGAATTGCCCCACGGGGAATAGACCGCGAAGTAGTGGAGATAATGCACCGCACCCATATGGGGGTTGACCAGGACTACCAGAACTTACTCCATGCCGGCTCCAGGACCGCCTTAGCCGATGGCTGGGGAGGCAGCCTGATTGCCACCGACCTTCAGGATGTCCTCTTCGGCACCCCGGCACCAGTGCTCAGCCAGATAAACCTCGGGGTGCTTGATGAAGACAAGGTAAACATTGTCATCCACGGTCATGAGCCGCAGGTGGCTGAGATGCTGGCCGTAGTATCCCAGGACCCAGAGCTAATTGAATATGCCAAGTCCAAGGGGGCCAAAGGGATAAACCTGGCTGGTATGTGCTGCACCGCCAACGAGATACTGATGCGGCATGGGGTGCCCATCGCCGGAAACTTCCTGCAGCAGGAGCTGGCGATAGTTACCGGCGCACTGGAAGCGATGGTGGTCGACGTCCAGTGTATCATGCAGGGACTGGCCGATGTCGCCCAGTGCTACCACACCAAGATTATCACCACCGACCGCAGAGCTAAGATTGAGGGCGCTACTCATATGGAGTTTGATGAGCATAACGCCTTGGAGTCAGCCAAGAACATAATCAGGACCGCTATTGACAACTTCCCGAAGAGAGGAAAGAACGTCCGTATCCCCAAGCAGAAAACTGACATGATTGCTGGCTTCAGCCATGAGACCATCAACTACCTGCTGGGCGGTATGTTCCGCGCCTCCTACCGGCCGCTAAACGACAATATTATCAACGGTCGAATCAGGGGCGTGGCTGGCGTCGTCGGCTGCAATAACCCCCGGGTTACCCACGATGACGTTCACGTTGCCATGGTCAAGGAACTCATCAAGAATGACGTGCTGGTACTGCAAACCGGTTGTAGTGCTATGGCTCTGGCCAAGGCGGGACTGATGGTGCCTGAAGCAGCCGCCGAGTATGCCGGTGCGGGACTGGCCGAAGTGTGCGAAACCGTTGGTATCCCGCCGGTACTGCACCTCGGTGCCTGTGTCGACAACAGCCGCATCCTGATTGCCGCCACCGCCATGGTCAAAGACGGTGGCCTGGGCGACGACATCAGTGACCTGCCCGCCGCCGGGGCTGCTCCCGAGTGGATGAGCGAGAAGGCAATCTCCATCGGCCAGTACTTCGTGGCCTCCGGGGTATATACCGTGTTCGGCGTAACCTGGCCCACCACAGGCAGTAAAGAAGTAACCGATTTCCTGTTTAAGGATATGGAGGAACTGTACGGCGGCATGTGGGACTTTGAACCGGACGCGGTCAAGGCAGCTCAGCTCATGATTGCGCATATTGACAAGAAACGTAAGGCTCTGGGTATAGACAAGGCCAGAGAACGGGTCCTGTATGATATGGCCATGAGACGGGAGATGGAATAAGGCTCAATACAAGAGAAAGACACTGGAGGAACTTAAGATATGTCTAAAATTATTGCATCAGCAGCCATTAGAGGAGCCCATAAAATTGTCGGCCAGGCCGAGGAAAAGTGGCAACAGGCCATGGACAAATGGGGAGCCAACGAGCCGGTAGGTTTCCCCAATACCGCCTACTACCTGCCCGTCACCTATGGCATTCTGGGCATGAAGGTAGAGAAGCTGGGAGACATGGAGGTAGTGCTGAAAAAGTGCCAGCAAATACTCCCACCACTGGTAAGGGAGAAGCATCCCCTGCCCTATCTGGGACCCACTCTTGACGCTGGCATGGCGACCCTTTTTGCTGGAGAGCTGGTTGAGGCGATAAGATACCTGGAACAGCCAGACTTCTACACCAAGCAGGAAGACATCACCGATAGCAATATCTGGCTGGGTGCCGCCGACGACATCATCCTGAGAAAGAGGGGCATCGAGTTTGTTGATGGCACCGCCCCTGGCTTTGCTGCCATCGTTGGTGCCGCACCGACCAATGAGATAGCCGTTAAAATCGCCCAGGAACTCCAGGAAAAGAACCTCTACGTCTTCATGTGTGGTGAGTACAACGGAAAGCGGTTCTCCGAGCAACTGGTGGAAGCCGGCATGCAGATTGGCTGGCCGGTGCGTCTGGTTTCTTTCGGGCCCGACATCAGTGCCGCTGTGTTCGCCCTTGGCTTCGCCACCAGGGCCGCCCTTTCCTTCGGCGGTATCGAGCCTGGTGACTATAGAAAGGTCCTTATCTATAACAAAGACCGCGTCTTTGCCTTCGTCCTGCCCATGGGCTACGTCACTGACGAGTGGTACGCCAATGCGGCTGGAGCAATCAACTTTGGCTTTCCCACTATCGCTGATACTCCGATACCAGAGATTCTACCCACTGGCGTCTGCACCTACGAGCACGTTGTCTCTAACGTCCCCCACGACAACTTAGTCGCCAAGGCAATAGAAGTAAGAGGCCTCAAGGTTACCGTGGCCGAGGTACCAATTCCGGTCGCCTTTGGTCCCGCCTTTGAGGGAGAAAGGGTACGCAAGGAAGAGTTCTACGTCGAGTGCGGCGGGCAGAGAACCCCCATGTGTGAATGGTGTACTACCAAACGTATGGATGAGGTCGAGGACGGGCTCGTTGAAGTGATTGGTCCTGAGATAGATAGCGTAACTCAGGGCACAGCTTTACCTTTAGCCATCGTGGTTGAGGTCGCTGGAAGAGAGATGCAGGATGACTACGAGCCTATCCTGGAGAGGCAAATCCACCACCTGATAAACTATGCCCAGGGGATATGGCACCAGGGGCAGCGCGATATTGCCTGGATACGAATCAGTAATGCCGCTAAGGAAAAAGGCTTCAAGTTCAAACACATTGGCGACCTGCTCCATGCCAAGCTGCACCAGGATTTTGGCCGTGTCTTTGATAAGCTGCAGGTAAAGCTCTACACCGAAGAGGACAAGGTAAAGGAGCTTGTAGAGAAGGCAAGAGCCGTATATTTCGCCAGGGACGAGCGGATTGAAGGCATGACTGACGAATCCGTGGAGACCTACTACTCATGCACCCTGTGTCAGTCCTTCGCCCCCAGCCATGTTTGCGTCATCAGTCCAGAAAGGACCGGTCTTTGCGGTTCCTACAACTGGATGGACTGCAAAGCCGCCTTCGAGATTAATCCCACCGGGTCCAACCAGCCAGTAGAGAAAGGGGAAGTCCTTGACACCAAGCTCGGGCAGTTCAAGGGGGTAAATGACTTCATCTACAAGGCCTCACGGCAGAAGATTGACCACTATAACTTCTACAGCATAGTCTATGACCCCATGACTACCTGCGGTTGCTGTGAATGTATTGCCGCCGTCCTTCCCATAGCCAACGGGGTAATGACGGTAAACCGGGAGTACAGCGGAATGACCCCCTGCGGGATGAAGTTCACCACGCTGGCCGGAACCATTGGTGGGGGCATCAGTAGCCCCGGCTTCGTTGGTCACGGCAAGTACAATACCACCCAGAGGAAATTCATTATTGCTGATGGTGGCTTGCTAAGAATGGTCTGGATGCCCAAGATGCTAAAGGAGGAGATTGGCGAACGAATAAACAAGCGGGGTGAAGAGCTAGGCGTCCCTAACCTGCTGGACATGATTGCCGATGAGACGGTGGGGACCACCGAGGAGGAGATTCTCCCCTTCCTGCAGGAGAAGGGACACCCGGCCGTGAGCATGGACCCGATACTGGGCTAAAGAGGAGTGTGACCAATGCCTACTGGAATAGAGATATTCAAACTACTGCCCAAGACTAATTGTGGCGAGTGCGGGGTACCTACCTGTCTCGCCTTTGCCATGAACCTGGCGGCGGGAAAGGCGGAACTCGTTGCCTGCCCCTATGTCTCCGAGGAGGCAAAAGCTCAACTGGCCGAGGCATCGGCACCGCCCATCAGACCAGTTACCATCGGGGCTGGTGAGCGGGCGCTGAAGGTTGGCAACGAGACCGTCATGTTTCGTCATGAAAAAAGGTTAGAGAACCCCCCGGGCCTCGCCATCCTGATTAGTGACACCATGGCAGACGGTGAGGTCGACGCCCGACTGGAGAAACTCAATCAGCTCCAGTACGAAAGAGTCGGTCTCATCCTCCGGCCGGACCTGGCTGCCTTGAAGTGTGATTCAGGAGATGCCGGAAAATTTGAGGCCCTGGCTAGTAAAGCCAAGGCAAAGACTGACGCCGGCATTATCCTGTTGAGCAATGACCCTGATATCCTAGCGGCTGGCCTGAAGGCTTGTGCTGACCGTAAGCCACTGCTCTATGCGGCCACCGAGGAGAATCTGGACCGCGTAGCCAGTCTGGCGAAAGAGAATTCCTGTCCGGTGGCAGTAAAAGCGGCCGACCTGGAGAAACTGGCTGAACTCACTGACAAGCTAACCAAGGCTGGAGTAAATGACATCGTTCTTGACTCCGGGTCAAGAACCCTTCGCCAGGCATTCGAGGACCAGGTAATCATCAGAAGCGCCGCCCTGAACAAGAAGTTCCGTCCTCTGGGCTTTCCAACCATCACCTTCCCCGCGGAGATGACTGACGACCCGATGAAGGAAGCCTTAATTGCCTCTATCTTTGTCACCAAGTATGCCGGTATCATCGTGCTCTCTGATTTTCAAGGGGAAAGCCTGTTCCCCCTGCTCGTAGCGAGGATGAACATCTTTACCGACCCCCAGCGGCCGCTGGCAACCACGCAAGGAATCTACGAGATTGGCGGCCCTGATGAGAACTCTCCGGTACTGATTACCTCTAACTTCTCCCTCACCTACTTCATTGTCTCCGGTGAAATTGAAAACAGCCGGGTTCCCAGCTGGCTCTTAGTCCAGGATACGGAAGGGCTTTCCGTGATGACCTCCTGGGCAGCCGGGAAATTCGTCGCCGATGCTATCGGGCCCTTTGTCAAGAAGTCCGGTATTACCGATAAGGTCAAGCACCGCAAACTGGTCATCCCGGGCTATATCGCCGCGGAAAGTGGCGGATTGGAAGAAGAGTTGCCTGACTGGGAGATTCTGATTGGTCCCAGAGAGGGGTCTCATATCCCGGCCTATATCAAAGCTTGGAAACCTTAAGGAGGAGAGTAAGTAATGATCCTTATCGGGGAAAATCTCAACATTATGTCCCAGACTCTTGGCCCAGCACTGAGGGGAAGAGACCCCGGACCCATCCAGGAGATGGCCAGACAGGAAGCGGAGACCGGCATTGACTACATTGACCTGAACATTGGTCCCGCCCGCAAGGCTGGTGATGAATTGATGGCCTGGGTGGTTAGCACCGTACAAGAGGTTACCGACAAGCCGCTATCCCTGGATACCACTAACCCGGTGGCGATGGAGGCTGGACTGAAGGCCTACAAAGGCCGGGCGCTCATTAATTCCATCTCCCCCGAAAGGGTGGAGGAGGAGCTGCCCATGGTTCAGAAATACGATGCTGACATGATTGGGCTGTTGTGGGGTGCCGACGGAATGCCCCGGGATGCCAACGAAAGGTGTATCCTCGCCGTTGACCTCATCTATAAAGCCAACGAAATGGGTATCCCGAACGAGAAAATCTGGATTGACCCCATCGCTACCCCCATCTCGGTAGAGATTAATCAGGTGAAAGCCTGCGCCGAGTTCATGGGCATGCTCCAGGATATTGCTCCCGGGTGCAAGTCCACGGTGGGCCTGTCCAATATCTCCAATGGTACTCCCACCGAACTCCGACCCTACCTTAACCGTACCTACCTGATAATGCTGATGAGGTACGGGCTTTACTCCGCCATTGCTGACGCTTTTGATGAGGAGTTGCTAAAAATAGCCAGGGGTGAGATGCCAGAAATCGTGAGCCTCGTCCATCGAATGATGGATGGTGAGAAACCTGACTTTTCCTCGTTGAGTCAGAAAGAGCTGGAACACGCAAAAACGGTCAGGGTTCTTACTGGTGAATCTCTCTACTCACATTCCTGGCTTGAGATATGAAACCAGCACTTCAGGAGACTGGAGTAGGCCGGCTAGAAAGAAAGGATAAATTGAGCTTGCATTCTCAGCTTGAGGCGGGAAAGTCTGTGATAACCACAGAAGTAGGCCCGCTGAAAGGAACCGACACCACTGAAATTAAAGAGGTGGCCGAGGTTTTGCGGGGGAAGGTGACCGCGGCTAACGTCACCGACCAGCAAAGCTCGGTAATGAGGCTAGGCTCACTGGTCACCAGCCACCTGTTAAAAAGCAGCGGACTTGAGCCAGTACTCCAGATGACCTGTCGAGATAGAAACCGATTAGCCCTACAGTCAGACCTGCTGAGTGCGGCTGCTCTGGGCATAGAAAATGTCTTGGCCCTCACCGGTGACCTGCCGGCCCTCGGCGACCATCCCAATGCCATGCCGGTCTTTGATTTGGATTCGGTTCAGCTCCTGTGGACGATAAACCGACTAAATGAAGGCTACGACCTGAGCGGAAACGAACTCCAGGGTAAAACCAATCTCTTCCCGGGGGCGGTGGTAAACCCGGGGGCTGATACCGAGGCGGCACTTGAACTACAGCTGCTCAAGATGGAAAAGAAGATTGCCGCGGGGGCTAAATTCTTCCAGACCCAGGCCATTTATGAACCCAGCGTCTTTGCCAGATTTATGAAACGGGCGGAAAGGTTTAAGATTCCTATCCTGGCCGGGGTTATTCCGTTGAAATCTGCTGGTATGGCCCGCTTTATGAATAGGAATGTCTCCGGCGTCTTCGTGCCTCAAGAACTAATTGACAGGATGGTGGCTGCTGAGGATAAAGTCAATACCGGACTGGAAATTGCCGCCAACTTGATTAAAGAACTGAAAGGCATGTGCCAGGGGATACATATCATGGCTATCGGCTGGGAGAAAAAAGTGCCCGCGCTGCTGGACATGTCAGGACTCTAGAACTTCCCCGCAAAGAGATGCCGGCCAACTTAATTACTGGATGGAAGAACCTCTATTTACAACCAGGAAAAGCGAACCTTCAGAATATGGTTACGGGCTAGCTTACCGGCTAGCCCGCGAGCAATTAGCTGAGACTGGTGATATTGACCAGCTCTGCCTCAGAGCTGGCGCCAGCTACCAGATAATAGATTCCCAAAGAGTAATCACCCTTGAGTATCTAAATCAATCATATCAGGTCACCTTGCCGGATGCTGACATCTCACTAATTGGCAGTGAGCAAGAAGTCCTGCTACGGGACAAAATCCTGATACTGCACTACCTGACCGAGGCCAAAGGCACCCCCCTTTCCCATAAAGTGATTACCTATAAAGAACTACCGGAAGAATTTAGCTACTTCCGAACGTTTTACGCCAGGACAATAAGGCCCCTGGTAACCCACTTTGGTCACGAGCCTCAACGCCTTCTGGAAATGGCCGAAAAGCTGGGGGGAAGTAAAGCCGATTACGGTGACCTCTCAGTAACCATTTACCCCTTCCGCCGGGTACCGATAACCCTTGTCATCTGGCAGGGTGATGAGGAGTTCCCCCCCGAAGGGAACATACTGTTTGATACCACCATCCCTGATTACCTTCCCGCCGAAGATATCATCGTACTTAGTGAAATACTGGTCTGGAAACTGGTTAGACTGTTAAAGGAAACCCCTCGCCCTTAGCCCGCGAGCGACGTTAATTTACAGTCCCCCCAGACTTATGCTATAATGACTGCGTTCGTCATAGAGCTAATCGGCACACTGAATTGCCACCATCAGGAATAGCGAGGTATATTTTGGACAAGGCAAAGAAAAAGGAGATTATCAGCCAATTTGAGCATCACGAAGGGGACACCGGTTCAACCGAGGTCCAGGTAGCCCTGCTTACCGACAGGATAAACCATTTAACCGGGCATATGGTAGCCCATCGACACGATTATCACACACAGCGGGGCTTACTCGGACTGATAGGACGGAGGAGAAGGCTGCTCGCTTACCTCAACCGGGAGAACGTAAAACGATATAAAGGCCTGATTGCCAAACTCGGGCTGCGCAAGTAATGCCTAGAGCAGGGAGGGGTACTAGTGAAACACCAGCTTTTTGAGCGTGAAGTCGGGGGTAGAAAACTCAGCATAGAAACTGGCAACCTTGCCGGCCAGGCAAGTGGGGCGGTAACTGTCCGCTATGGAGACTCGGTAGTCCTGGTCACCGCCTGTACCAGTGAAGAGCCACGAGAGGGGATAGATTTTCTCCCCTTGACTATCGACTACGAAGAAAGATTATATGCTGCGGGTAAGATTCCCGGCGGCTTCATCAGAAGAGAAGGGCGCCCCAGCCAGGAAGCAACCCTGGCCAGCCGGCTTACGGACCGCCCCCTGCGCCCCCTCCTACCCAAGGGATGGCGCAGGGACATTCAAGTGATAATCACCGTCCTCTCCGCAGACCTGGAAAACGACCCCGATATTCTGGCCGTTATTGGCGGCTCGGCGGCGCTATCAATGTCAGAGATACCATTCGCAGGTCCGGTAAGTGCCGTCCACGTAGGCTATATCGACGGCGAGCTAATATTAAACCCGACATTAGTCCAACTGGAAAGCAGCCTGCTTGACCTGATAGTGGTCAGTACCAGAGAAGCGGTAGTCATGGTCGAAGCCGGAGCGCAAGAAATCTCCGAAGACCTAACCGCTCGGGCAATCAAATTCGGCCACGAAGCAAACCAGAATATTATCGAGCTTCAAGAACAGCTTCAGCAGTCTTGTGGCAAGCCGAAGATAGAAGCAACCGTGAAAGAGATTGACCCGGAGCTCGCTTCAAGGATTTCATCAATGGTTGAAGGGCGGCTGGCTGAGATATGGGAGTTCGCCGAAAAGCACCCGCGTGAAGAAGCCCTCAGCAGCCTGGGACAGGAGCTCATTGAGAGTCTGGGTGAGCTTCCCGAACACGAAATACTATCCGCTTTTGACACCAAGGTTAAAGACGAGCTAAGAACCAATATCCTGGAGAAGGGACAGCGTATGGGCGGCCGCGGCCTGACCGAAGTCCGCGCCATCAGCTGCGAGGTAGGGCTGTTACCCCGTACTCACGGCTCCGGCCTGTTTACCCGGGGCCAAACACAGGTATTGACCATCACCACCCTGGGCTCTGTCGGAAAGGAGCAGCAACTTGACGGGCTGGGCCTGGACGAGTCCAAGCGCTTCATGCATCACTATAACTTCCCCCCCTTCTCCTCCGGTGAGGTGAGGCGCATCGGTACTACCAGCCGCCGTGAAATCGGGCACGGCGCGCTGGCGGAGCGAGCCCTGATACCGGTACTGCCCAAGGATGAGGACTTCCCTTACACCATTCGCCTAGTCTCAGAGGTGTTGAGCTCCAGCGGCAGCACCTCGATGGCCAGTGTTTGTGCCTCAAGCCTGTCCCTAATGGATGCCGGGATACCAATAACAAAAGCGGTAGCCGGAATAGCTATGGGTCTGGTTGCTGATGATAAAGGTAACTACGCCGTCTTAACCGATATTGAGGGCATGGAAGATGCTTACGGAGACATGGACTTCAAGGTAGCGGGCACCGCTGATGGTATCACCGCTATGCAGATGGATACAAAGCTTAAGGGCATACGGTTGGAAATCCTGGAAAAGGCATTACATCAAGCCAGAGAGGCTCGCCTGTTTGTCCTGGAGCAGATGCAGCAGACCATCAGCTCCAGCCGAAGCGAAATGAGCCGCTATGCACCACGCATGCACCAGATATCAATTGACCCGGACAAAATCGGTGCGGTCATCGGCACCGGTGGTAAAACAATCAGGTCAATTATTGCGGAAACCAAAGCCACTATTGACATCAATAACGATGGCACGGTGCTCGTCGGTTCATCCGATGCCGATGCTGCCCAGAAAGCCATTACCATGATTGAGAACCTGACCAAAGATGTGGAAGTGGGTGACATCTACACCGGAAAGGTGACCCGCCTGATGAACTTCGGTGCTTTTGTGGAGATTCTTCCCGGCAAGGAAGGACTGGTACATATCAGCGAACTGGCCGATTATCATGTCGGTAGGGTTGAGGACGTAGTTAAAATAGGCGATGAGATTACGGTCAAGGCAATTAATATCGACCATATGGGCAGGATAAATCTGTCCCGACGGGCCCTCATGGAAACGGATTCCCAGGCATCCGGAGACAGGGGACAGGTTTCACCTTCACCAGACTACCCTTTCAAAACACACAACACACGTCCACCCCAAGCGCCCCAAAACAAAAGGTTCCGGTAATGAAACCAATCAGAGTGGCCGTCCACGGCGTACTGGGCAGGATGGGACGAGAGACAGTCAACGCCGTCTGTCGTGAAACCGGAATGCAGCTTGTAGGCGCAGTCGACAGTCAGGCCACCGAGGACAACCTGTCTCTTCCCGACGGCTCGGGTACGATACCGCTTTCTGCGAACCTGGGCGTTATCCTCGGCAACTGCCAACCTAACGTACTGGTAGATTTCTCCATTGCCTCAGCCGTCATGCCAGCAGTGCGCCTGGCCACCAAACAGGGTGTCAACCTGGTAAGTGGAACAACAGGGCTAACCACCGACGAACTTGACGAGATTGGCCGCCTGGCCCTAGCTCATCAGGTTGGTGCCGTAGTGGCTCCCAACTTTGCTCTGGGAGCGGTCCTGATGATGCACCTGGCAAAGATAGCCGCCAAATACTTTGACCACGCAGAAATTCTGGAGCTACATCACCACCTGAAGGCGGATGCCCCATCGGGGACGGCACTCTCAACGGCAAAAGCTATGGTTAAAGCCAGAGGTAAGCCCTTTGACTCCCCCCCGCAGCCAGGGAAGACTTTACCCAGTCGGGGTGAGCAAATTGACGGCATTGCCATCCACAGTATACGTTTACCCGGTCTGATGGCGCACCAGGAGGTGCTCCTGGGCGGACTTGGGCAAACACTGAGCATTCGCCATGACACCATCAATCGGGAGTGCTTTATGCCGGGTGTGATACTCGCCATTAAGGAAGTTGTTAAGCGCAAAGGACTGGTCTACGGGCTTGATACCCTGCTCGGTTTATAGGAGACGGCATGAAGAGATATAGGGTGGCCATCGTCGGTGCCACCGGGCTAGTAGGCCGAGAGTTCATCAGAGTTCTAGAGCAGCGCAACTTCCCCATGGCTTCGACTCACCTTTTTGCCTCAGACCGCTCAGCGGGCAAGAAGCTGTTTGTCGGTCATGAGGAGATTGGAGTTAGAGAGACTGTTGCCGAGTCGTTCGAAGGAATAGATATTGCGCTCTTCTCCGCTGGCGCCGAAGTTAGCCATCATTTCTCACCGATAGCTGCACAATCTGGAGCGGTAGTCATTGATAACAGTTCAGCATTTAGAATGGTACCTACCGTGCCTTTGGTAGTACCCGAGGTTAATCCCGAGGATATTAAGTGGCACGAGGGGATTATTGCTAATCCGAATTGCTCTACCATTCAACTGGTAACGGCTTTGTTTCCACTGCACAAGGTTAATCCCATCAAACGCATTATCGTTGATACCTACCAGGCAGTATCCGGCACCGGTGCCGCCGCCGTAGAGGAGCTGATAAAGCAGAGCAAACAGGCACTGGACGGCCAGACTACCATCCCGCATGTTTACCCTCATCAGATAGCCTTTAATCTACTGCCCGAAATAGACGTTTTCCTGGATAATGGGTATACCAAAGAAGAACAGAAGATAGTGGAAGAGACAAGAAAGATAATGCATGCCGAAAACATGGCCATTTCCGCTACCTGTGTGCGAGTCCCCGTTTTCACGGGACATAGTGAGGCGGTCCACCTTGAATTCTCCCAGCCTATGTTCCCGGAGGATGCCCAGCGTATTCTAAGTCAGGCACCAGGAGTTAAGTTGCTGGATGACCCGTCTATCAGTCTTTATCCCCAGCCATGGTCGGCCGCCGGCACCAACGAGGTTTTTGTCGGACGCATTCGGCGTGACGCCTCTAACCAAACTGGCTTAGTGATGTGGATTGTTGCCGATAATTTACGTAAAGGGGCGGCGCTGAACGCAGTCCAGATTGCCGAAGAGATGATTAAGAGGGACTGGTTACGTCCCCGGAGTTAGAAAATGAAAAGATTAGGACGATTACTAACCGCAATGGTAACCCCCTTTAATGAAGAAGGCGGGGTTGATTATGAGCAAGGCAAGCGGTTAGCCCTGGCCCTGCTCAACTCGGGAAGTGAAGGCTTGGTGGTCGTGGGCACAACCGGGGAATCCCCCACCCTCATCCGGGAGGAGGAGTTACGCCTGTTCGCCGAGGTGAAATCAGTGGTAGGCGAGAAAGGAGCGGTAATCGCCGGCACTGGCAGCAACAGTACGACCGAGGCCATGGAGGCGACCAAAGAGGCAGAGCGGATCGGGGTTGATGCCTGTCTATTGGTAGTCCCCTACTATAATAGGCCTACTCAAGAAGGCTTATATCAGCACTTTAAGACTATCGCTCAGAGCACTAGCCTGCCCTGTATCCTTTACAACGTGCCATCACGCACCGTTGCTAGCCTATCAGCCGATACGGTTATTAAACTGAGCGGCATTGATAACATCATCGGAATAAAGGAAGCCAGTGGTAACCTGGACCAGATTTCTAAGATTATTAGTGGCACTAAGGAGGATTTCCTCGTCTGGAGTGGCAATGATAGCGATACCCTACCCGCGTTGACTTTAGGCGGCTATGGCGTAATTAGCGTTGCCTCCCACCTGGTAGGTAACCAAATCAAGGAGATGATTGATAACTTCATTAACGGCAAGATAGATAAAGCCGCCGCTATCCACCGCTGGCTGCTGCCCCTGGTTAATGCGCTATTTATCATCCCCAACCCGATGCCGATAAAATATGCCCTTAACCACATTGGCTTCCGGGTTGGAAAACCACGCCTGCCTCTCACTGAGCCGGATGAGAAATCAGCCGCCGTAATCAGAGACACCCTCAAAGAATACCACATTGACCTAGTGGTGCCATGAAGGTGATACCACACTTAAGCAACGCTTACATCACATTTCCCAAACCAAGTTATTATCGGTATCACCGCCTATCCGCACCAACTTCAAACACGGCACTTTGAGACGCCACCCGCAAGTTGCGCGGAAACTCGAGATTTGATAGACTATCTTGATTGTAATGGGCCGTTAGCTCAGTTGGTAGAGCACCTGACTTTTAATCAGGGTGTCACAGGTTCGAGACCTGTACGGCCTACTTATTTATAGCTAATCAAAGCTAAACAAAACCACCCTAAAATTAG
>SDBU01001626.1_pt1 | contig 31431 bp, 23 predicted proteins | sample 2277071 | NCBI WGS metagenome assembly SDBU01 (sample SAMN10397929, study PRJNA504765) | marine sediment metagenome | isolation source: marine sediment core GS08_GC12, 126 cmbsf | place: Arctic Ocean: Gakkel Ridge, Loki's castle | collected 2008 | reverse complement strand
CTCGCGAAGGGTCCCATAGTCCTCCTCAACCAGTCCAGCATAGTACTTTAGGGCATCGTTGAGTTTGAGGGCATCCCTCAGTCGCCGAGCCAGATCCAACTGAGCCTGATAGTCCTTGGGATAATCTCTTACATACTGTCGCCGGACGTCGATCAACGACATCCCCTCCCAGTCAATTGCCCTGGCCAGCTCCTCGACTCTCTTGTGCCTTTCTGCTTGGCGCTCTCTCTCCTTCTCGGCTGCGACACTATCCACACCCGCAACGGTCGTTCTCGCGCCTGCCATGGCCCCGGTATCTGAGAGAGTCTGTTCGGCGGACGACGACGTTTCACCACCCCGGCTTGTCGCCTGGGGGTCACGCATGACCTCTCTGCCAGATTCGCCGTCCGCTGCCCCGACACCGCGAGCATGGCCCCGCGCGGGAGGGTCGCGCCGCTCGCCAACGACTGTGCGATGATCTGACTCTGGACCTTCTTGGTCGTCAGCATAGGGCAGGTCGATGGCAGGAACGTCTTCATCTCTGAGAGGCAGCCGGCCCAGGCGCGGAGGCAAGGGCGACCGATCGCCAAGAACTGCCTGGGCGGTGACGTTCTCTGGGTCGAGGGATTGCGCTCGTTGCAGGAGAGCCCTGGCCTGGTCGTCCCTTTCGGTGTTCAGCCAAATCTGTCCCAAGATGAGGTTAGCCTTCAGACAATTGGGCAGTTCGGCAAGCAGAGCCTGACACACGGTCTCAGCATCCTCATAGAGCTTGCTGAGCCACAGCGTCTCGGCGAGAGCCACGCGCAGATCGAAGCGATGCTCCCTGGTGGCCAGCAACTCGCGCAACTCGCCAGCCGCCTTGGAGTAGAGCTGTCCACGCATGTAGGTGCGCGCCAGGGCGGCCCGGGTCAACTTGACTCGCCCGATAGCCGACAAGCCACGCCCCGTGTACAGGCGTTGGAGCTCCCGGCGTATCTCTTCGTTGCCAGGCGAAAGCTCAATAGCCCGTTGCAGGTGCCACAGGGCCTCGTCCGGCAGCTCCTGCTCCTCACAGATCGCGGCCAGGCTGACATGAGACTCCACGTGCTCTGGATCGGCGCTGAGAACCCTTTGGAGCAGGTTGACCGCCTTTTCGTGCTCGCCCAGCAGAAGATAGGCTCGCGCCAGCAGGCTGTAAACGCCAATGTGCTTGGGGAAGACTTGAAGAATGCGGCGACAAACGACTACTGCTTCCGCAGCTCCGTCTGCACCGATCAAGTCCATGGCTCGCTTGCACTGACCCCGCAGGGTGAGGTCTGCCATACGTGCTCCCCCTTGGCCGAAAACCGAATCGACGGGCCCGCAAGGGAATCCGCGTCGGGTATCGAGGCCCTCTTGAACACCAGTGACAGAGAAGAGCGGTCCCTTCTGGCCCACGCGGGGCGTCCGAAACCACCGTCAAGGCCGCTCTTGCCGGGCCCATTATGCACTGGATCGCGACCGGTGTCAACAGCAGGCAGCGTCTCTCAGAGTGCAAAGTGAGGGTGCGCCAACATCCGTCGCCCCCCGGCCTTCGCCAGGTTCCTGGAGAACATCTCATAGCGAACGGTGGCCGAAAGATCGGCTGCCCCGGGGCAAGACTACCGGCGCGGTAGTAGGCACGGGCAGCTTTGAGCACATCCTCTGGTATGCTATAATCGCTCCAAGGATGCAGATCGCTCCTCATAGGGTTGTGGACTGGGCGGCTTTGCGCTTCGGCCAGAAGCACCACCTGGGCGGTGTGCCCAGAAGAGGCCACCTCGTCTAGCTGGTACCTTGCCAGATGCTTTGCCGCGTGCGACCCCGGCCATAGGGGAGGATTGTGCCAACAAGCCAGGCTGGCGACCAAAGGCAGCGAATGGTGTGGTCAAGACTGTTTCTCAGAGGTCCGGCGGCAGAGATAGCCAGAGCACGTCGCATTGCCGAGGTGCTCATTCGCAATGGCCTGGGCTTCTTGGCTGAGAGCACTGCCCTTACCCGCTTTGTGCCCCGTTGGCGAGCGCGAACAGTGGAAGCGGATGCCCAGACCGCAAGCATGTCTGTTCCCGAAAGGGTTCGTCACACCCTCGAAGAGCTCGGTCCCACATACATCAAGCTGGGGCAAATCCTCAGCACCCGGCCAGACATTCTGCCACCCCGGTTCATCGTCGAGTTGAGCAAACTCCTGGATACGGCTCCCCCCGTTCCCGCGAGTGAGATCATCTCAGTCGTAGAGCAAGAGCTGGGTGGCTCCTTGGACCGCTGGTACGCCGATTTCTCGCCAACCCCTATCGCGTCGGCCTCGATAGGACAGGTGCACAGGGCAACGCTTCTGGATGGAACGGACGTGGTGGTCAAAGTGCAACGTCCAGGTGTGGAACGCACGATCCAGGCCGACTTGAACCTGTTGGCCAGGCAGGCACGTTTCCTGGAGGGACGGTCTGCCACCCTTAGGGCTTACCGCATCTTGGACATCGTCGAAGAGTACTCTCAGGCGCTGCGCGACGAACTCGACTACACAACTGAGGGGCGTAATGCCGACACCTTGCGTGGCATCGTCGCTGACCAAGACGTGCTCGTGCCGGAGGTCTTTTGGGATCTGACAACCCGGCGGGTGATAACTCTTTCCTATCTCGAGGGGCTCAAGCTCTCGGAGATCGACAAGCTCAGAGCGCAAGGCTACGACTTGGCCAGCATCGCTGAGCGCGTTGTGCGGGTCTACCTGCGGCAGGTTTTCGTTCATGGCGTGTTCCACGGCGACCCTCATCCCGCCAATATCCTCATCTGCGATGACAAGATAGGGCTGGTCGATCTGGGGGCGGTAGGATACCTCACGCCCCGCATGAGGCAGGTCCTGGGCGATCTGCTGTTCGCGCTTACCCAACAGAACGCAGATGACATGGTACACATCATTGTCCGGATGGGCGCGATGGGGCCCGACGCGGACCGCGACGCATTGCGACGCGATGTGCAGCGTCTTATCGTGCGTTACTATGGCTCCTCGCTGCAGAGTGTGCCCATCGCCCGGTTCCTCGGCGACATCATGATCGTCGCCTTCAGGCACCACGTCCGACTCCCCGCTGATTTGGCGCTTCTGGCACGTATGGTGGTGGTGCTCGAAGGAGTGGCTTCGAGTCTCGACCCATCTTTTGTTCTGACCACTCTCGTCGAACCCTTTGTAGTCCAATTGATAAGGGAGCGCCTGTCCCTCAAGCGCAGCCTTCTCGAGGGGGTCCAGACTCTGCGCCAACTTGAGGCTGTGGTGCACGTTTTGCCCCGCCGAGTGGACACCCTGACGGAGCAATTGGAACGGGGCGAGCTGACGGTAAGAGTAGACCTACATCGCTTGAGCCAAGGCTTGCGCAAGTTGGATGCCATCGCAAACAGGCTCTCCTTCAGCGTGATCGTGGCTGGGATCATCGTGGGATCAGCGCTGGCCATGGTAGCAGGCGAGGAGGCGACCTTTCAATTGCCCTTCACCAACATCAGCCTGCCCATCCCGCAAATCGGTTTTGTGATGGCTGGCCTCTTGGGCACCTGGCTGCTGTTTTCGATCGTGCGCTCCAGGGGCCCATAGGCGGTCTATATCCCTTTCCGGAGCATCCTCGGGTTCGCTCGAAGGGGCAGCAGATGCTCGCGCGGGCCATCACCTGACAAGGAAGACAACTCATGAAGATCATGGTCACTGGTGGAGCCGGTTTCATCGGCTCACACGTCGTGGATGCGTGTCTCGGCGCGGGGCACAATGTCTTTGTCGTTGACGATCTGTCCACCGGCAAGCGCCAGCACGTAGACGCCAGGGCCAGGCTCTACGTGGCCGACATCCGCGACCAGGGAGCTCTTGACGAGGTCTTTGTCCTAGAGCGACCAGAGGTAATATGTCATCTGGCGGCCAAGGCCGACGTGCGTGAGTCCGTTGACAAGCCAGTGCTCTATGCCCAGGTGAATATCATCGGTTCTCTGGTGCTTCTCGAGCGGGCTCGGAAGTACAGGTGCAGGAAAATGGTGTATGCTTCGACCGGGGGCGCAGTATACGGAGAACCCGAGTATCTTCCCGTGGATGAGGAACATCCCGCCAATCCGCTGGACCCTTATGGCGCCAGCAAGCATCACGCGGAGCACTATCTCGACATATACCGCGCTCTCTACGGCCTGGACTTTACCGTGCTTCGTTTCGCGAACATCTACGGCCCACGTCAAGACCCCTATGGTGAGGCGGGGGTTGTGGCCATCTTTGCAGCTCAGATGCTCACCGGTGCCGTGCCGGTGATCAACGGCTCCGGAGAGCAGGAGCGCGACTTTGTCTACGTGGCGGATATCGCTCGAGCCAATGTCCTGGCCTTGACGCGCGGCAGCGGGGAGACTATCAACCTGGGTTCAGGAGTGGGGACGTCCATCAACAGCATCTTCTGCCAGCTCAAGGAGATCACCGGCTTTGACTGCGAACAAGTGCACGGCCCACCAAGACCGGGCGAGGTGTTTCGCACATACCTGGATGCCAGCAAGGCGAAGGCGGCCTTGGGTTGGCAAACAGAAGTCTCGCTGCGAGAGGGACTGGAGAGGACGGTAGCCCACTTTCGGAGGGAAGGGTAGGTTTCCGAACCTTTGGCACCGATCAGGAGAGTTGAGAGTATCTTGGGGCGTAGGGGCGCATGTGCCCCGGCATCTCCGGCCTTCGGCCTCCGACCGGGAGCTGCGACGATGTGCCCCCGCCAGTGGCAAAACACAGAGCTAAACAGTAGTTCCTGTAGTGTATGCGCGATTGATTCCGGGTACGATCGTCTCCTTGTGTGTTCTTCTACACCTCGGGACAGCTCTGATTGACGCCCGGGCCGAATGGTGGTACAATCTCTTGTGCGAAAGACGATGAACAGGAGGAGTAGGCGATAGCGAGCTGAAAGAGAAGGGGGGTCACCGGCTGAAAGCCCCTCGCAGCGGACTTTGCCCAAGGTCGCCTGGGAGTCGATCGGCTGAAACCAGAGTAGGCCGATACGGGTGCGCCCGTTATGGCGTGACGAGAACGGCTTGCACCTCGGGTGGGGTGTGGGCCGAAGCGGAGTGGTACCGCGGAAGGCAGCTCCTTTCGTCTCCGAGTGACGAGGGGAGCTTTCTTGATTCCCGGGGTGATCTCGGCCCTGGGCAAGGATGTGGGCTATCCGACTGGAGACGGCCGGTTGAGGGCGTGACCCACGGAGGAACGACGTCATGACTGAGAACGCAGCACTGCCCGATCAGATGAGCAAGACCTACAATGCCAGCGAGATAGAGCAGCCTCTCTATCGCTGGTGGGAGGCTGGGGGCTACTTTAAGCCCACAATCGACCCCTCTCGAAAGCCGTTCGTCATCTCCATGCCGCCGCCCAACGTGACCGGAGCTCTCCACCTGGGGCACGCGATAGTCTCCTCCATCGAGGACGCGCTGATCCGCTATCACCGCATGACCGGTCGCCCCACCCTGTGGGTCCCAGGTGCCGATCACGCAGGGATCGCCACCCAGAACGTGGTGGAGCGAGAGTTGGCCAAGGAGGGCCTGACCCGGCACGATCTGGGCCGTGCCAAGTTCGTCGAGCGGGTGTGGGAGTGGAAGCGGGTGTTCCATCAGCGCATCAGTGACCAGCACCGACGGCTTGGAGTCTCTTGCGACTGGGATCGCGAGCGCTTTACCATGGATGAGGATCTCTCTCGCGCGGTGCGAGAGGCCTTTGTTCGACTCTACGAGAGGAACCTGATCTATCGCGGGGCTTATCTGGTGAACTGGTGCCCCCGGTGTGGGACGGCGATCTCGGACCTGGAGGTGGAACACGAGGAAGAGGACACCAGCCTCTGGTACGTTCGCTACTGGACGGAGGAGGGAGACAAGTACATCACCGTCGCCACCACGCGGCCCGAGACCATCCTGGGCGATACCGCCGTCGCGGTGAACCCCTCAGACCCTCGCTATGGCGACATGGTGGGACGCAAGGTGCGCCTGCCGGTAATCAATCGGCTGGTTCCGATCATCGCCGACGAGGCGGTGGATTCGAGTTTCGGCACCGGGGCCGTCAAGGTCACGCCAGCCCACGATCCGGTGGACTATGAGATCGGGATCAGACATGGTCTGCCGGTGATCGATGCCATGAACGATGACGCGACCATGAATCGAGAGGCTGGGCCGTATCAGGGGCAGGGCCGCCTCGAGTGTCGCCGCAACCTGGTGGCCGACCTGGAGGCGATGGGCGATCTGGTGAAGGTGGAGCCCTATCATCATTCGGTGGGCCATTGTCAGCGCTGCCACACCACCGTGGAGCCGCGCATCTCAACTCAGTGGTTCGTGAGAACCAAGCCTCTGGCCCGACCGGCCCTCCAGGCAGTGCGCGACGGCCGCATCCGCATCATCCCCCAACGCTTCACCAAGGTATACTACGAGTGGATGGAGAACATCCGCGATTGGTGCATCTCGCGCCAGCTCTGGTGGGGGCATCGCATCCCCGTCTGGTACTGCGACGAATGCGGCGCTCAGATATGCAGTCGCGTTGACCCAACCGAGTGCCCCGATTGTGGCAGCAGCGCCATCCATCAGGATGAGGATGTGCTCGATACCTGGTTCTCGTCGGGGCTCTGGCCCTTCTCGACGCTCGGCTGGCCAGACGAGACCAAAGACCTCGACTACTTTTACCCGACGTCGGTGCTCGAGACAGCCTACGACATTCTCTTCTTCTGGGTGGCCAGGATGATCATGTTGGGGCTGGACATGACTGGCGAAGTACCCTTCGACACCGTGTATCTACATGGTCTGGTTCGCGATGAAGAGGGTAGGAAAATCAGCAAGTCGTTGCCCGATGCCTGGCGCTATGATCCCTTGTTCGTGATCGAGGAATACGGGCAAGACGCGCTGCGCTTCACCCTGCTCACCGGTTCCACTCCGGGCAATGACATGAAGCTGTCTCAAAGCCGGATAGAGGCCAACCGTAACTTTGCCAACAAGATCTGGCAGGCTGCACGCTTTGTCCTGGGGAACCTGGATAGTCGAGCCTCAGAGTTCGTGCCGCCTGCAAAGCCCCTGGCCCCGGGTGCCCAGGTGAACACAGCGGATCGCTGGATTCTGAGCCGCTATCACCGGCTGGTGGGCCAGGTGAGCCGCCTGATCGATGGCTACCAGCTTGGAGAGGCTGGCCGTCAGGTCTACGAGTTTCTCTGGGGCGAGTACTGTGACTGGTACATCGAGATGAGCAAAGTGCGTCTCAGGGACGGGGTTCAGGCTTCGGCGGACGCAGCACGCAGGGTGTTGGTCTATGTTCTTGAAGGGTGCTTGCGCTTGCTGCACCCCTACATGCCTTTCGTCACTGAAGCAATCTGGCAATATCTGCCCCATCGGGGCCAGGCTCTCATCGTGGCTCCATGGCCGCAGGCTGGAGCTGTGGACCATGCGGCCGAGGAAGAGATCGGCACTCTTATGGAACTCGTGCGCACCATCCGCAACGCCCGGAGCGAGTATGGCGTTGAGCCGGGGCGTCGCATCGCCGCGATCATCGCTGCCGGCGAGAGGCTGCCTTTCCTGCAGGAGCAGTCGCCCGTCTTGGCGGCACTGGCGCGCCTGGATGGTGGTCGGTTGCGCCTCGCGGAGAGCCCCGACAGCATACCCGGCAAGGCCCTTGCGCTGGTGGTCGGGGGGTTGGAGTGCTATCTTCCTCTGGCTTCGCTGCTGGACTTGGAGAGGGAGCGGGCCAGACTGCGGACAGATCTCGAGCGCCTGGCCACAGAGATCGCGCGCTCTGAGAAGCTCTTGGCCAACAGGGATTTCGTGGCCAAGGCTCCACAAGCGGTGGTGGAAAGAGAGCGCGACAAGCTGGTCGGCTATCATGAGCGGCGAGCAAAACTGCAGGAGCAACTGCACAATCTGAGTTCGTGAACCGCCAACCGGAGGTCTGGAGGGTGGCAACCTGATGACTACGGATGATTGGGAAACAAGAAAGGAGCGGTCAAATGAGATTCCTGTTTGGTGTTCTTGTCGGAGGCATTCTCGGTTGGGTGGTGGGGGTTCTCTCAGCGCCGCAATCGGGCCAGGAGACTCGAAGCATGATCGGCGAGAAGGCCATCGAGCTGCGCCGGAAGGCAGGGCAAGCTGCGGGCCAGGTGAAGGACGAAGTGCGGGGCTCGTAGAATCGGCCAGATAGTCCGAGTAGCGCCTTCACTCCAACAGATTCCAGGCCTGGTGCGGATTCCGAGGGGACTTGTGTGAGAGAATGCTCAGGCCAGATGCAACCGGGCGAGACCTGACGGCCCATGGAAGCGCGCAGGCTACTGCTTGGAGCTTGCGGGCCGGCGTGCAAAAGTCAGAGCCACCGGCAGCATCCGGGTGGCTCTGACTCTCAAGAGAAGGCGGAACCGGACTATTGGCTCTTGGGAGTGGGAGCGACTCCCCCGCGTTTCTTGCGCCGCGCGCGGCGAACCAGCAACCAGATGATCACCACCGGCACTATCACAAACGGCGAGAAGATGACCAGGTAGATGCCGATGTCAATGAAGACCAAGAGGACGTTCCGAAAGGATCGCGCGGCCTTACTCAGCGTCACCAAGGGGTCCCATTCTGTTTCCACAAGTGCCTTGGGAGCCTCCTTGGGCCGGATGGAGACGCTGATCGTGGCCAGGGCGGTCATGCGCTCCAGGTACTGGCTGCGTCCCTTCAGTGACTCGATCTGTTGGCGAATGCTGGTCAAGTCGCGGTGGACAGCCAGGATGTCTTCGGCCTTCCAGCGCATCTCGCGTGCTTCGGTGAGCAGGGCCAGGAGCTCTTCCTCCGCGGCCTCCAGATTGCCGAGCCGTGCCTGGATGTCGGTGTACTCTTCAGTCACGTCTTGACCCGAGATGTTCTCGCTCTCCACCTTGATGGCCATCCCCCGGATGACCTCCAACACCTCATCGAGTGATTCGGCCGGCACCCGGAGGGTGACGTTGGCCATTGGCGTATCGTCATCGACCAGCCACCTGTTCGAATCCGCGATGTAGCCATCGTGAAGCTTGGCCAGCGCATGCAGTTCGCGGAGCGCCTCGTCGGTGTCCTCGACGACCACCGACATGCTTGCGGTGCGGATTATCATCCGCTCCGTCTCGGCCGAGATCGCGCGGGCCTTCTCCTCGTCGGCGACGCCCCCATACGCGCCGGTCTCGGCTGCGGGGGCCGCGGCGGGCGGCTTAGCCACCTCCATTTCGACAACCACCTTCTCCACCGGGATCTCTCTGATCACTTCCACGACTTGAGATGCCCTGGCCGCGCAGCCCGCCACGAGTGCAAGCGCCATCGCCAAGGTGATCCATGCAAACCAGTTTTTCCTCTTCATCTTGCCTCCTACGGCCTTCTTGTTTTTCACCCGCTAGACGCTGACAGAGGGCGCAAGGTTCCAGGGCTTGACCTGTGTCTCTACCAGCCAAGGGCCAGGCGCATACGGTTGCTCCTCGGCAGGCCGACGGCACGCATCTTTCTTTGGGTCTCTGAGACCTCATAGCTGACGCGACGGTACTCGAAGGTCATGAGTTCCGTGTCGAGCAACATATAGGACGCGCGCGGGTCGCCATCCCGAGGTTGCCCCACCGCACCCGGGTTGATAATGCAACGCGAGTTGTCCAGGCGGATCGGGACCCTATCCGGGGCCCGCGAGGCAGTGCATTGGCCGCCATCGGCGGCAGCGCAAAAGATGACCCGGGCATGGGTGTGGCCCACCAAGCACACGGCGGTATCATAGTAGGAGAAACTGAGCTTTGCCTCGTCAACACTGAGCAGGTACTCCCAAACGGGATCGCGAGGACTGCCATGCACCAAGGTAAAGTCGCCCTCGACGCGAGTTTCAGAGAGTTCCTCGAGATAGCTCCTCGATGCGGGGGTTAGCTGCTCCCTCGTCCAAAGGTTAGACCGACGCGCATCGGGGTTAAACTCGGTCATCTCTATCTTGCCCAATACAGCCCAGTCGTGATTGCCCACGACGGCCAGGTGCTCGTACTCGTTCAATCGGGCAATGCATTGGTTAGGCTCCGGGCCGTACCCCACGATGTCGCCAAGCGACCAGACGATGTGGAACTGGCCAGCATCGGCCAACACCGCGTTCAGCGCGTCGAGATTGGCATGGATATCAGAAAGCACCAGAATGCGCATGGGCTGCTTCTCCCGCAGTGTCTCCAGGAGAGTCTACCACACGCGGAGGTGACGCGCAAGTTCGCGTATGAGAGTATCGAAACACCCGGTCCGAACGGGGCCGGAGGCGCATCGGCGGCGTGCTGCGTGGATACTCCGGCTTGCATGGTGTAAACGAAAAGAAAGGACGGATATAGGCCCTGGTGTAGGGGCGATTCGCGAATCGCCCCTACCGGATGACGGCGACCCTCTCGGCGTTTTTCAACGCCCTCCGTATGCGCGAGAAGCATCGACCCTTTGACTCCCACGCTCCCGCCGGCTAGAATGCCCGTGTCAGCACCAGCCTGGGCAGTTCTGGGTTCGTCCATCAAGGTTGCCATGGGACAGCATCATGTCAGTGATCGTAAGTATTGGGGAGGCACTGGTGGAGATCATGCGCACTGCTCGCGATCAGCCCCTCGACCGCCCGGGCGGCTTCTCGGGCCCTTATCCGAGTGGTGCTCCGGCGATCTTTGCCAGCGCTGCGGCTCGACTCGGCGCAAAGGTGGGTTTTGTGGGCACTGTGGGCGATGATCCCTTCGGCGATTGTGTGACTGACCGGCTGCTGGCCGATGGCATCGATTGCTCTTGCCTACGACGTACAAGAGAACGTCTCACAGGCATCGCTTTCGTGGCCTACCGGTCGGACGGGAGCCGTTCTTTCGTCTTTCATCTGGCCCAATCGGCAGCCGCCCTGCTGAATGTCGCTCAGCTTGCCGAGGGGTTTCTTGATGAGACCCGCTACCTCCACATCATGGGGTCATCGCTCTCCATAAGTGAGGAGATGCGAGAGACCTGCTACCACGCTGCCCGGGCGGTTCATGAGCGCGGGGGCACGGTGAGTCTTGATCCCAATCTTCGCCCTGAGCTCATGCCAGTCCAGCGCATCAGCGCTGTTTGCGAGCCCATTCTTGAGGTGGCCAGCATCATCCTGCCCAGTGGTGAAGAAGCCACCGCTCTCACTGGCACAGATACACCCGAGGAAGCCGCCAGGCGCCTGTTGGCCAGAGGAGTTCGCCTGGTGGCCCTCAAACAGGGCGAGCTGGGGTGCACCCTGTTCGCGCCTGAGGCGACAACACATATCCGGGCATTCGCGGTTGAGGAGGTTGACCCCACAGGGGCGGGAGATTGCTTCGATGCTGCCTTGCTGGTGGGGCTTTCCGAGGGTTGGCCGATTGAGGCGGCTGGGCTGTTTGCCAACGCCGTAGGTGCTTTGGCCACCACTCGGCTGGGCGCCATGGAGGGAGCCTTCAGCCGCGACGTCGTGTACGAGTTCATGGCCTCTCAGGGGCGCGAGCTCCCCTGAGCCCCCTACGCCGCCGCCTGAGATGAGAGACCTGTCCGGCAAGGCTCTTCCGGTGCTCGCCACGCTGGGACTTGAGCTCCCGCCGATAGCGGCGGCCCCTCAGACTCTTGTGTGCAACACGCTGCCGGCCCCCTCGGCGGAGCGGCATATGAACACGCGAGCCTCAATCCCAATCTGCTCGCGATATGCGGAGGTTATCGCTCCTTGGAAAGCCTGGCTGTCTTCCTGGCAAACCACCGCGACGACACATCCACCCCATCCTGCCCCGGTCAGGCGTGCGCCAATCGCTCCTGGGGCGGCGTTGGCCAGACCCACCAGGGTCTCGATCTCGGGCGTGCTTATCTCATAGTCGTCTCGTGCGCTGGCGTGGGCCTCGCGCATGAGCTGTCCAAAGGTCTCCATGTCTCCTGCTTCCAATGCCGCGACGGTCCGCAGCACTCGATCGTTCTCCTTGATCACGTGCCGGCACCGCCTACGCACGAGGAAGGTATCGGCCTGGCTGGTCACGCCGCCGTCGAGTATTGTATCGGGGTTGATGCCCATCTGCAGCAGAGTCCCCCTATCGATAACCTCGGGCAGCAAGGGCTCCAAGTCAGACCAGGGCAGGTGGCTCACATCGCGCAGGTGGGTTATGCTCGGATACCGTTGTCGCAAGAGCCGGACGCCGATGCGCCCCTCAGCGACCCGTGTGTTAAAGAGGGGGCCAGTGTTCTTGTGGCGCACTCCGCTATCGACTACGATGATGTCGTAGCCGGTGGGCAAAGGCACATGCCTGAACGTGTAGCCAGATGCACCTTCTGCGGGTCGGCAGTCCAGGAAGAGAGCGTGGCCATGCCGGGCCAACACCGAGACAAAGTGGTCCATGATGCCCCCCCGCGTGCCTACGTACCACTCTGCCCGGCTGCACGATTCTGCCAGCTCTGCTCCCGACAATTCGATGCCATTGATAGCCACCAGGGCCACTGCGCTGGCCACGGTCAGGGCCGAAGAGGAAGACAGCCCGGCTCCTCGGGGCACACCGTGGGGGGCGGCGCCATCTATGCAGGCGTCAAAGCCTCGGAGACCGGGGCCATGCTCTCGTTCCAGCAGTTGCGCAGGCCCTTGCACGTAGTTGGCCCAGTCGCCCACGGACTGGGGTGGGATGTCTGAGGCGATGGCAAAGCTTCTTTCGCCGAACTCGGCCTCGCTGTTGATCAACCTTACCAACTGATCCGATCGTGCCCTAGCGCAGATCAGCACGTCTTTGTCTAGCGCCACGGGCAAGACGTAGCCATGGTTGTAGTCGGTGTGCTCTCCGATGAGGTTCACCCGGCCCGGCGCACGGTAGACCGTCACCTCCCCGGGGCCGTACCGAATAGCGAAGGCTTCCAGGGCGCGTTGATACCGGGCCGACTGTTCCTTCACCCTCTTTGGATCATCGCCATAGATATGGCGCAGAGTCCCAACCAAGTCAGACGACATGGGTAATCAGGCCCCCGCATGATGGCGCAGTATACCATCCGCAGTCTTGTCGAGCAATGACACGTGTGCTTGAAAGCGCGCGAATCCTGTGGCATACTGGAGCGGCCACGAGCGGGAAACGTGTCGGCCCTCCGAAAGAGATCGTATAGAGTCGAACCGAACGGAGAGGAATGCAAGATCAGGAGATCCTAGCAAGTATAGTGGTGCCAGCCCACAACGAGGAAGAGGCCATCGGGAGCGTGCTCGACGAACTCATTGCCACGATGACCCCGCTGGGCATCGCCTACGAGATTATCGTCGTCGATGATGGCTCGACGGATGGCACTCGTGCCGTATGCGAGCGTCGCCAAGGCGTCAAGGTCATCTCGCACCCCTACAATCGTGGGGCCGGGGCAGCGCGGAGCACCGGGGTTCGGGTTGCGAGGGGACGCCACATCATCATGATCGATGCCGACGGTAGCTACCCAACCAGTGTCATTCCCTCGATGCTTGACGATCTCGCCGAATACGACATGGTCATCGGTGCGCGGGACAGGGAGACAGGCACCTTGAGATGGCTGCGTTCCGCTGCCAAGAACTTTATCAGGGCACTGGCTTCCTACCTCACCCAGACCAGGATTCCCGATCTCAACTCGGGGTTGCGCGCGATGAAGAGGGAGCAGGTGCTAGAGTTCCTGCCCATCCTGCCCACCACCCACTCTTGGGTGAGCACCATCACCATGGCCTTCTTGAGCAACGGCTACAACGTCAGATGGATTCCCATCGCCTATCGCAAGCGGGTTGGGCGTTCCTCGTTTCACCCTATCGCTGATACCTACAACTATCTGTCGCTGGTGGTCCGAGCGATCATGTATTTCAACCCGTTGCGCGTCTTTCTGCCGGTCAGTCTGACTGTCTTGCTGGTGGGGGCGGCCAAGATGATCTATGACATCATCGCCTACCGCTTCCACTTTGCCCCTTCCACGCTCATATTGATGATTGGAGGTCTTCAGTTGGGCGCCATCGGACTCCTGGCAGATCTGATCGTGCGCAGGAGCAAGATTTGAGAAGGGGGGGCACGGCTGGGGGCGAGAGTCCTGGCGCCTCAGAGCAAGGAAGTTTCTCGACAGCCGCGCAGTCGTGCCCGGTGGCCCCATTGGCTGCGACATCGCGTCCTCGCCCGAAGGGGGGCCGTATCGAGGGCTTTGTTAGTCGAAGGTGCCTGTTGCGTGGGCCTCGCTGGTCTCTGGGGAGTAGACGGCAATGGTATCCGCTGTGCCGGGACCCGCGGAGGAAGGAATGATCACATGCAGCAACTCTCCCCGATAGGCCCGCGGCTCGAGTTCTAGTAGGATGGCAACTGGATTCTCATAGTCCTCGCCCTTGACCAAGCGAATGTCCAGCCGGGGTCCTTTGCCGTCGTAATGGAAGCCCTGTATAATCAGAGTCTGGAGGCCAGCAACAATGGCCTTGCCTGATATGCCGTAGGTGCTCTCTAACTGCACAACACTGCCGACCTTGGCAAACGTCCTTTCCGGGGCAGGTTCGTTCGCCACGGGAAAGGGCGCGGGTGATGGCACAGCGGTGTCCGTTGGGTGCGGACTGTCTGGGACGTCGAGAACGGCTGCGGGCGAGCCAACTGCATGAGGAGTCGGCGCAGATGTCGCGCTCGGACCACAAGAGACCAGCACTGACACAAGAGACACAATCATGGTGATGTGGCAAAGCGTGCACATGTCCTGCTCCGTATGCTCTGAGTCGGATCGTCGTCTGCATTATACCCAGAAACGCAAGGCGGCCAATAGAGCCTCGTCCTTCTGTTGTCTGCCTGTCCAAGCCGCACCGAAGGCATCGAGGAACGGATTCTCGGCTTGTGGGCTGTTCGAGTCCAGAAAAAGCCCTCTTGACTGACCCGGGCACGCCGAAGAGCTGGTCATGAAAGTGTGTATGGTCACTTCCTCTTATCCTCGTCATGCAGGTGACGGGGTCGGGTCCTTCGTGAGGTCGCTGGCGCAAGCCCTGGTGGCTCTTGGGCACACCGTTCACGTTGTGGCGCCCCATGATCCTGCGATAGAGGAAATGGATCAGGGAGGGGTGTGCGTCCATCGCTTCCGTTATGCGCCAAGCGATGCCCTGTGTCTGGTTGGGCATGGGCGTTCGCTGCGAGCCGACGTGCATCTAAGACCAATCGTGCCTCTGCTGATGCCAGCCTTCATCTTGGCGGCCACAGTCTGTACGTTGACTCTTCACGGCCGCGAGCGTTTTGATTTGGTTCATGGTCATTGGGCGGTGCCAGGTGGAGCCATTGCCGGTCTCGTGGCTCGTCTGGCGAGCCTTCCGTTGGTGATCAGCTTGCACGGGTCCGATGTCTATGTGGCAGAGCAAAACCGATTGTACGCTTCGGTGGCTCGTTGCGGATTCCGTCGCGCCACGCACGTGATCGCCTGCAGCGAAGACCTCCGCGCTCGGGCGGTGAAGATTGGGTTGGAGGGGGAAAAGTCTAGCGTTATTCCCTACGGAGTAGATGTCGGCCACTATGCCACGGGGCGAGGATCGCGAATGCGTGCTAGACTGGGTGTCCCCACCGATGCTCTGGTCATCGGGGCCCTAGGACGGCTTGTCAACAAGAAGGGTTTTCACTATCTTCTGGCAGCCATGCCAGCAGTGCTAGATTCCATACCGGATGCTTACTGTGTCATCGGCGGAGGCGGGGATCTGGGCGATGACCTCATCGCCCAGGCGAGACGCCTGGGCGTGTCCAATCGTGTCTTCCTGCCCGGCCATGTGGATTGGCGGGATACACCCGATTACTATGCCATGTGCGATGTGGTGGTCGTCCCTTCGGTCGTTGACGCTGACGGGAACGTTGACGGGTTGCCCAACGTGCTCCTGGAGGCCATGGCTAGTGGGCGCGCCGTGGTCGCTTCAGACGTGGGAGGCATCTCCTCGGTTGTGGATGACGGGATCACGGCCCTATTGGTCCCCCCGGGTGACCCCGACGCTCTAAGGTCCACTTTGCTGTGTCTGCTCGGCGACCCGAGTTTCCGCAGGAAGCTGGGCGCCATGGCTCGGGATCGGGTCATCCGGGGGTATCAGTGGTCGGTTGTTGCGGATCGCACGGCGTCTCTCTACGAGTGTGCCGTCAAGAGATCCTCGAGGCACAGATAGCCATGGGCTGTCTGTCCCGCGCCCATACGTCCAGGCATCGGCGTGATGACAAGATCTCCAGGGCAAACAAAGCCATCAAGATCATCGCGGCGCTTGCCAAAACGCTGGGGCGAGACTGGACTGAGCGCACTTGCCTGGATATCGGGTGCTCGTCTGGATTGATCACCCAGCACCTAGCGTCAAGATTCCGATACACGCTTGGCGTAGAATATGACGCAGCGGTGAAGCATGCCGCCAAGCTGTCTACCAATTCGATGGCATTCGCCCGGGCCGATGCGCTTCGCCTGCCAGTTCGCGATTCCACGGTGGACGTGGTCGTGTGCGCTCAGGTGTACGAACACGTTGCCAATGCGGAGATTCTCTTTTCTGAGATCTGGCGCGTCTTGGTGGACGGAGGCGTGTGTTTTCTGAGCGGCCCCAACAAGCTGTATCCTGTGGAGCTGCATTATCGTCTGCCCCTGATTCACTGGCTCCCGGCCTCTTGGGCGGGGGCGTGTTTGCGTGCGTTGGGGCGTGGCAGAGAGTACGACATACGTTCGCTGACGCCCAGGTCGTTGCGACGGCACTTAGCGGGCTTTGAGATCCGGGATCTCACGGTATCCATCCTGCGAGATCCCCAGACGTTTGCCGTGACAGAGGAACTCGGTGGCCTGGCTTGGGTAAGCCGTTTGCCAGACTGGCTGCTGCGCGTCCTGGTGCCCTTTGTACCGAACGTCAACTGGGTGCTGGTGAAGCCTGTCCAAGCCGGGGCCTGAGACGGTGTTTGTGATGAAGATCGCCATCGATGCTCTGGGAATCAGTCGACCGGGCGGCGGGCGATCCGCTACCTTGAACCTCTTGGAGCCCCTTTTCGACCTGGATCGCGACAACGAATACATCGTTTTCCTTGATGGGCCTGAGGCTACACTTGAGGGATGTGAGAACGTCCGCCAAATAGTGGCGCCCGTGACACAGCGCTTCGTCGTGCGGGCATGGGCTCAGGCCACTTGGCCTCTGTTTCTGCGACGTGAGAAGGTGCAAGTCATTCATCACACGAAGAATCTTACCACGCTTTTCAGCCCTTGCGTTTCGCTCGTGACAATGCACGACCTCACGATCCTGGCCTATCCAGAGATGTATCCCGTCATTGACGTAGCGTATTGGCGCACGATAGAGCGCTTTTGTCTCCGCCAAGTCGATCGGGTCATCGCAGTTTCGCGTGCCACGGCCGACGATCTGGTCCGTTACTACAAGATGCCCCCTGAACGCATTGAGATCGTCTATGAGGGCATTGACGATGTCTTCCGGCCCACTGAGCGTGCGGGGATTTCAGCCGTATGCAAGAAGTACCATCTGCCGCAGTCCTATCTCCTCCATATAGGCAGCATCTCGCCCAAGAAGAACCTTTCTACACTGGTCCGCGCCTATGCGCGCTTGGTTCACCGCCGGGAATTCGATGGGGCGCTGGTGCTGGTGGGCCGTTCCTATCGGCGAGGTGGCGATGAGGATCTGGCGAGCTGTATTGCTCAAGAGACGCCAAGGGGGAGAGTCATACGTACTGGCCCGGTCCCACAAGAAGACTTGCCCGGATTGTACAGCGGCGCGACCTGTTTCGTGTTTCCCTCGCTGCACGAAGGCTTCGGGCTAGTGCCGCTTGAGGCGATGGCCTGTGGGGTCCCCGTCATCGCCTCCCGAGTCGGCGCGGTCGAAGAGATGATCGGCGACGCAGCCCTTCTCTTAGAGGATCCCCTTGACGACGTCGCCTTAGCCGAGCAGATTCGCTGCGTCGTAGGCGACCCGGCGATGCGAAAACGTATGCGTATCGCTGGATTGCGACGCGCCGCGCGTTTCTCAAGACGAGAGTCCGCTCGCCGTACTCTGGCGCTCTATCAGTCTTTTGCTTGAGATCACCCATCTAACCGATAGACAGTGCAAGGGCGGCAGCGACCAGAGGACAGATGATCTATGCTTCAAGTCAGAGAAGTCATGGATGCCTATGACCGCAAGTACTCTAGCCAGGGTTTCAGAAACAACGACTGGTACTACAAATGGGGACTCAAGCTATTGTCACCAAGGCCTGGCAAGACTCTGCTAGACATCGCCTGCGGGCTGGGAGATCTGTTGTACTACGGCACGCAGAAGCATCTCCAATGCTTCGGGATAGACCTCTCCCCCGTTGCCGTTAGGAAAGCGAGAGGCAGGGCGCCTTTGGCGCGGGTGTGCGTGGGCAATGGTGAGCATCTCCCCTTTCAAGACAACACCTTCGACAACGTAAGCATTCTGGGCAGCCTGGAGCACTTTCTTGACCCTGCCAGGGGGCTACTGGAGGTACGGCGGGTTCTCAGGTGGGGAGGGCGGGCTGTCATCCTGGTGCCCAACAGCTACTACCTGCCTGATATTGTCTGGCGAGTTTGGCGGACGGGCCATGGCCCTCACCACAAGCAGATCGTCGAGCGTTTTGCCACCGTCCAAGAATGGCGTGCGTTTATCGAATCTGGGGGGCTGGTGGTCCGGTGTATCAAGCGATACAACTTCCAGTGGCCCCGCAGTCGAGGGGACTGGGCATGGTACCGCGCCAACCCGAGGCGGCTGTTGGGCTTGCTTGCAGCGCCTTTCATCCCCTTCAATCTGTCTCACAGCTTCGTCTACCTTTGCGAGAAAGACGTAGGAACCCGAGATCGGCTTTACGATCCTCCCGCTTGGCCCGCGCCGCCTAGATTCACGGACGTCGCGCAGACGCGTGGCAACTACCAGCCATCGGCGACAGTAGTCCTGTGAGATGCAGCTTTCGCAACACCGAGCCAACACAGGAGGGTGTCTCACCAGCGTGGCACGAAAGGAAGACGTCTGTTCCTGCCAAGTTGCAGCATGACGCTGTGGGCTTGGCTTCGCCCCGGTCCAGTGTCTAAGAACCCGGATAGCCCAAAAGGATTAGTAAGTTGGCACGTTGAGGCCCCTGCTGCAAAGTGCGAGCTGGTTCTCCATCTGAGAATCACCCTAACGGGCTATTGAAAGGAAGCAGGAAGTGTCGATAATGAGAGATGAAGAGGCACTAGGTGTGTGTGGAGTACGTGCATAGTTCAAGAAGGAGCGACGGCGATGAAAGCAGGTCGTGTGCTTGTCATGTTGGCACTGGGCATCGTGGTTCTGTTGGTGCTGGGACTGGCAGTTGCGGCCCAAGGCCCTGGTGGAACTTGGGCTTCGGGAATCCAGATACAGAACCAGAGTGACGCTTACGCTACGACTATCACTATCGAGTTCTTCCGGACAGACGGCACTGTGGCCAAGGTCTTCACCGACACAATCGCGGCGGGGAAATCCAAGACGTATTATGTTCCCGCCCATATCCCCGGGCTCGAGGACGACTTCATCGGGTCGGCAGTGGTCAGTTCGAGTCAGCCCGTGGCGGCAATCCTGAACACCGCCAGCACGGCGCCGGGCACGGAAGCCGATCCTAAGCGCCTCGGGTCTGCCATTGGAGTGACGGACTCGGCGACTGAGGTTTTCGCGCCGTATGTGCGCAAGGCCTACTATAGTCGAAACTCCTACATGGCGGTACAGAACACTTCTGGTTCTGAGGCTACCGTCTACGTTAGCTATAGGGATGGCTCAGGTGCTGCCCTTCCCACAGCAGGCGAGACGGCCGTCGTGCCAGCGTATTCTACCAAGATCTTTTATCAGGATGCCAACGCCAATCTCCCAAGCGGGTTCTATGGTTCGGCAGTCATCACCAGCACCGCTCAGCTTGCTGTTGTAGTGAACAATGCCAATGAGAGTACCAGCTATCAGACCTCGGGCTTTGAGAGCTACAACGGGTTCTCCAGTGGTGCAACCGCAGCCAAGTTGTACCTGCCCAAGCTGACCATCAACTACTATGATTACCAGACTGGTTTCCAGATCCAGAATGCGGGCAGTGTTGCCGCCACGATGACGATGAGCTACACCTTTGGCAGCACTTCATACTACAAGACGTCTCCCTCCATAGAGCCCGGTGCGGCTTGGAGCGTGTACTTGGCTAATTATCCCAAGTCGGGTTTGCCCGAAGGGCTGTCCGGCCCTGGAGCGGCCATCGTCACCTCAGATCAGCCCATGGTTGGGGTAGTCATTGAGGTCAATGATCAGTTGGGTTACAGTGTTATCTCGAGCGCAGTTCCCGATGGTTCCGGCACCAGCACGGTGCTGTTCCCCAAGTTCGACAGAACGTACTATGACTACAACGGCGGCATTCAAGTCCAGAACCTTGGCACCGTGGCCACGACACTTCAGGCGACTTTCTCTCTGGCGGGTCAAACGGATGTCACTGTTACCAGTGATCCGGTTCCGCCAGGAGGTTCTGCCTACTGGTATGGCCCCAACGTCAGCGGTTTGACGGAATGGTTCTATGGCTCGGTGGTTGTGATCAGTCTGCAAGATCAGCCCATAGCGGGTGTGTACACCTCAAGAAACGAAGTCCTGAAGGGTGACTCCTACACCGCCTACAACGCTATCCAAAAGGAGTAGTGCTGGAAGCGCGATCGTATCCTTGCTCACCAGGGTGCCAGTCACATGGCTGGCGCCCTTTGCATTCTGGCGAATTGTGGGCCCGATTGGCGCACGACAAAGCCCTCGAGCCCGCCGACCTTCCCCGCCGGCACTAGGTGGAAGACCGCCGGCCACCCATGCGTATGGCGCTTGCGCCCAACCCCACCACGAGCCACAGCAAGGCCGCAGCGTGTGGAAACTCGAGATTGAACAGATAGTGATCGAGAGCACCGCCAACCGCAGCTCCCACCGCCGCCAGACAGGTGCCCAGGACTATCGGCTCCAACTCCAAATCTCTGGACCAGGACGGACGCGCCGCGACAAAACTGGCAAAGAAACGGACCAGTGCAGCAAGAAAAGCTAGAAGGCCCAAGATGCCCATTTCCTGTGCGATCAGCAGATACACGCTGGATACACCGAGATAGATGTCGATATCTGGCGTGCCCGAAAAGCCAACTCCGAACCACGGATAGCGAGCGATGACACGCAGCGAGTCCCGGTACTCTCCCATTCGCATCTGGGTGGCCAGGTCCTGTCCACGCACGCCCCTGAGAAAGTGTTGTACGTAGACTTGCCCAGGTGGAATAATCAGCATGACCACCACGATGGCCGCTACAGCCCACAGCATCTGCCGATAGCGCAACAAGCCGAGAAGAAGAAACGCCACGGCCAAGCCCACGAAGGCTCCTCGCGAAAAGGTGAAGAGCATACACAGCATCATCACGCCCAACATCAGCAGCAGCAAACCTCGCGGCAACAAGGGCTTCTTTGCCACCGCCTGGGCGCCGGTGATGGTGGTGACAAAGATGAGCATCCCTCCGAGCACATTGGGGTCCACCGACGTCGATGTGGCCCGCAGAGGCAGGTCAGGGTTGTCCTCGATGAAGCGCAGCACGCTGCTGCCACTGGGATAGCGCACGATGCGCAAGACTGACAGCAAGCGCACGGTTAGCTCCTCGGGCAGGACGTATAGCACCACCCCGATCCCCGCTGCCGCAAAACCGGCCAGAACCAAGGCCATGACAACGGTTTTGAGCTGAGTCTTGGTCCGCACCGTGTTGATGACCAGCAAGAAGACCAGCGCGCTCAACAGGATCTCGAGGAAATGCCGCAGTAGATTAGGCGTCAGGCGACTGTGGGTTAGGCCAGAGATGAAAGAAACGACAGCCAGCAGCACAAAGACCAGCACAGCCACTGTGGGGGGCGAGGCGATGAACTCGAGCTGCTTGTTGGTGACCAGTTGGCTAGCCCAGACAAAGAACAGCAGTACGAGGACTAGGTCGAGAAAAGTGGGCGAAAAGCCGATGTTGATCGGCAGGGCGGCAAAGGGTAGAAGGCAGATGACGCAGACGAGGATCGCAAGCCCAGCGGTGACGCTCCTGAGAATCAGGTAACCTGCCGCCAGGGCAATCAGGACCGCACTCCCATAGAGCGCGCCCAGCAGGCCAATGATGGCGCCCACTGGCGCTGCCGCAGCCAGGCAAATGATGACAATAGTCAGTCCGCGCACCCAGGGCTTTGGATGAAGCAAGCCCTGCTGCACGCGAGCCCACCCAGATTGACTCGACACTTGGCCTCGCCTGTGGGGGATCGCCCCCTACGTCCCGAATCGCGACGGTTCAGAATGGTAACACAGACCGCGCTCCCTGGCAAAGCCGCTCGGAAGTCTAGCGATGCCCCTTTGCTTTTAGTGGGGCAAGGTCTGGATCGCGAGCGCGAGTGGGGCGAGGCAAGGGGGGCAAGAGTGAATGAGCCCAGATCGCCTTGCCAAGAATCGTGGAGGGTACTTGCTCAGGGCACAAGGGACTGACAGAGCATGCATCGGGCCGCCAGAGGGTGACAGGATGGGATGAGACAGTGCGTCGTCCTATTCTGGCGTGCCAGGGACCGCATCGAACGTTGGCCCCAGGTGCTCCATCTCCAGGCGATAGCTGGCCATCTGCGTAGTGACCGGGGCTATGGCTGAGACAATGAGTAGCGCGCGGGGGACCTCGTCGCCAAACCCCTGGATGATCCACTCTCCTCGGCCATCAGGGCCCACCGGCATTCGCCGCACCCTGACCTCCCGCCCGAACTCGACCACTTGGACAACGTAGTGCTGCGCGAGCACATTATCATGCCGGATGAATCCCTGGTAGCGCCAGTCTCCTTCTCCCTCTTCAACGTCATCGGCCAGGCCGATGGCACCCAGTTGGATGTTGTCTAGGCACAGTCCTGGCCGGTTGACAGCTTCATCGGTAACATAGTCGAAACGCAACAATACCGTGGCCCCGCAATAGGCGCTCAGGTCCAGCTCCTCTCGCACCCAGATCGATTCTGCATCGGTCTCTCCTTCTGGCGATGAGCCCGACTTGCCCGTATAGCCTGGACCAAGGGCGTTCCCGTTGGGGTCGTAGTCGGTCATGCGCGATCCTCTAAGCAACTGCCACCTCCTGCCACCGTCGGTGGAGGCCCGCACATAGGCATAGTCCCAACCCCGCTCGATGTCGTACCACAAGTCGAAAGACAGAGTAGCCGTCAGCACTCCGGTCAGGTCGAAGGCTTGCTCCAGGAAGGAGTAGCTGGCGTCACCCCGGTTCGACCACCACTGAAAGCGCCCACTGGCTGGCTCGTTGGGCAGCAACTTGACCCTCGGCTCTCCCTGGAAGGACACCCGCAACGGCTCGGGTTGTACAGGAAGGAGTTCGAGATAGTCGGCGGCGTATTGATGCACCTGGCCGGTAAGGGTGAAGGGATAGGTGGCCACCTGAATCTGATGCGCCACGCCGACATCGGTGTTCGGGTAGCCAAACCGACCATCATCCAGTTCGGGATCATCCAGCGCGTTGGCAACCACCCAATCGGCGAACAGCCCGTCAAAGCCTCCCTCGACCCCGCGACGGGCCAGGGCCGCCTCGATACTCGAGATGCCGTTGAGAGGGCTCTGCACTACCTCGCGCAGGGTCTCGCGCCCGAAGCGGTCGAGAAGATAGCGCAGCATCAAGTAGGCTGCGCCGTAGTGGGCGCCCACGTGGGCCTCGTCGTCGCCCCAGGCATTTAGCTGGATGTCGGGCATGAGCTCGAACTGACTAACCCCCGCGCGAGCTCCACCGAACCCATTGATGTCCTCGGCCAGCTCTGATGCGCCCTCGTTCAGCCAGGCGTCCTCGTTGCTGTCCAGATGCCAGTGAATCAAGTGCTGGAACTCGTGGGCCAACACGGAATCGTACTCAGGAGTACCTGGCTGCAGCACGCCTGCATTCACCACGAACATCTCGCACTCGTTGCTGTAGGGGCTGGCCATACGCGAGTACTCGTTCCCGCTGGCAAAGTACCCAAGCGCCCCACTGAACCGCGCGTTGAGCACGAGCAACCGTGGGTCGCCATCCACGCCAGGGGTCCACTCTTTCCCAAAGTAGTCGTGATTGGTTGGGTAGATGCTGTCCTCGAAAACCCGAGCCGACCGTTCCAGGGCGCTCTGATCCACTTCCACCTGATCATGGACCCACATCTGCAGGTGCTCGGTCTGGAAGCGCAGCGTCGCGGTGATCTGGTAGATGCGCGAGACGTCCAGATCGCCGATCCAGAAGCGTCTCTTTTCGCCCGCCTCGACAGCAATCGGAGTGGTGCGCACTATGCGCGGAATTTGACCGAGCGTGGCCCTTGGCAGGCTCCCGGCCAGCGCCAAACGGTCAGCCGGGACCATGGTATTGCGGGCCAATCGGTCAGCCAGCTTGGGAGAGGGGCTTGGAGCAGGCGTGCAGGTCGGTTCTGGAGGGCGGCCGTGCAGCCGAATTGCCGTCACAAGAGGTGGCAGGCTCTCCGATGGGGAGATGTCGGTGCGCCCCGGGACGGCAGGCCACTCATCCCGCCGGAACCTGCCGATGCTTGCGAGGACAACAAGCGTGGTCAGTCCCAGCAAAACCAGGATGACAAGCAGCGAACTCTTGCGGACCATCTAGCCCTTTGTGACTTCAAGCTGCGCGCCGCAGTTGGGGCACTTGCGCAGCGCAGTGCGTACAGGTAGCTCTGTGCCACAGTAGGGGCAGACCTTCTCGGCCAACGGCGGCAGTAGACCGGCAAAGACATAGATAAAGTGCTCATCGCGCCGCTCGCGCGCGCAAGTACCTTCGGAAGCCAGATCGTCGAGGGTCTCCTCCGCCAGTTCCCGCGAGACGCGGTACTCTGCTCGGAACTGGGAGACGGTCAGATCGCCCCCCAGTCTGCGAGCCAGCTCGACGGCACCGGTCTTGAGCGCGGAGGGACTGATCTGAGCCAGCCGCCGCAGCCTGCGAAGGCCAGCAATGAGGAGCGCCGTGCCGACGGCGAGCATCACAACGGCGGTCAAGCCACCTCTGACGCCGGTCGCCGAGGCAACGAGATAGATGATTCCCAGGGTAAGGAAGGGAATCGAGGCCAAAACGGCAAGGATGGCAGGGATCTTTTTCATGCCCTCACTCCGATTGATATGAGATGGGTGGGCACATCGGCCCCTAGTTCCACGCCTTCGTGGCCTGGTTGAGAGCCTCGCCCATGGTCTCGAATAGGCTCTGTATCTTCTCGTCGGTCAGCCGCTTCTTGATGTACACGTCCACGACTCGGCTGAACTCCAGAGGATGCGTGCCCATGTGCTTTTCGTCCTTGACCTTTGCGCCGAGCTCTTTCCAGACCTGGTTCATCACCGCCGCAGACTGGGGCAACGGAACACGCACCTCCTTCAAACTGTACCGCCGCTGCTCCTGCAGTACGGTGGCCACACTGCGCTGGAAACGGGTCAGTCCCTCGCCCACGCCCTTGGTCAGGCCCAGCACCTCGGCCACCGCCCGCAAACCCTCCTCGTAGGAACGGCGCACACGATTGTGCTCCACCAATTCGTCCAGCGCAGCCCCTAGCTCACCGGGCACCCCTGGCGACTCGTTCAACTCCTCCAGCACCCGCTGTAGGGCCGCCTGCACAGCCAGGTCCTCCAGATTGTCAACAAGGTGATCGTGTCGTGCCTGATTCTGAGACATCTCGATCTCGGTCTGCTGCCAGTTCTGGCGCAGCTCGGCCTGGGTGTCGCCCGCCATCTCGACCCACTCCAACCATTCCGCGCGGACCTTCTGGAGCGCCGTCAAGGTGCTCGCTTGTTGCTTCCTCGCTGTCTTTTGTGTCTCTCGAAGCTTGCGAATTTCGAAGAAGTGGCGCAGAGATCCCAGGAAAGGGCTCTGCAAGACTTCTATCTCCTCGAAGGCCTGCGCGTATTCGTCCTGGTATCTGGCCATCAACGACTTTAGCTCTTCTTCCCGCTCATTGAGCTCTGGATTAGCCTCGCGTAAAGTCAGGGTGACCCCCCGTGCCTGAGCCAGAAGATCATCCGACCTGGCCTGGGCTTCCTCAACCTCTTTCTCCAGCTCGGCAATCTCGGCCCGGAGCCGCTCAAGCTCTTCCTGTTCGGTGCGGTCGATGAGACGAGCGAGAGCCTCGGGCATCTCTTGCCGCTGCGCCGCGATGCGAGGGTAGCAGTAGGAGAACTTGGCCTGCCAGGCCTCCAGCTCGAGCTTGAAGATGTCGTTGAACTGAAACTGCACCTCTTCGACTTCCTTGTAGCAGGCTTCCAGCTCGCGCCGCCGATCATCCAGGTATCGATGGAACTGGGCGATGGTCATGCGGTGAACGCGCTGTCCAGACCTTTCGGCCATACTTGTGCCTCCCTGGTTCAGTGCTTCTATAGCCCGACGCCCCGTGTTCGCGACCAGAGGGCCTTCCTGACACGCCAAACCAAACCCGCCCAGGGCGGTCCTCCGGGAGCCAGCGCCTTTAGCTCGTCGAATCCGCCCCGCTCATCCCAGTAAAGGGGACACGCCCCACAGCAGATGTCCCTTATCTCGCATCGCTGACATATGGGGGGCGTGAATTCCTTCCGACGCCAGTAGAGGGCTGTGCGCGAGTACCACACCTTCTCGAAAGGCTCACGCAAAAGGTCGCCAATGCCTGCGCCGAAGCTGGAGCAAGGAATCAACTGGCCTGCAGGGTTCACCGAGATGAGACCATCGACGCACGCGCACGACTTGGAGCCCAGGCCGGCTTGCACAGGATTGAACATGCAATAGGGAACCGGCGAGTACCAGACGAAACGCACCTTTCTCTCGTCGGCCTTGGCCTGTACGGCCTCGATAATCGGGCGAATCTCGGTGTAGCTGATGTCGTCCTGGGGATGAAACAGAGCCGTGCCTGTACGGATGACCATGTTCATCGAGAAATACTCCGAGTGCAACTCGTCGGCGATGAACTCGACCAGCTCCGCCAGATGATCGCGATTGCCCCCGCAAATGGTGGTGTTGGTATGGGTGTGGATATCCGCTGCCCGCAGGTTACTCACGCCGCGAACCGCTCGCTCCCACGCCCCCGGGTGCTGGGTGATGGCATCGTGTACCTCGGCTGTCCCACCCTCTATGCTCACCTGGGCTGAATCGAGGCCAGCATCGGCCAGGGTCTGCACATACGCTTCGCTGGCACACTTGATGCCATTAGTGATGAGATTGACCCTCATCCCCTTGGCCTTGGCGTAGCTCACGAGTTCGGGCAGATCCCTGCGTAAGGTCGGTTCCCCTCCGGTGAAAGAGACGGTAGGGCAGTGGGCTTCGTCGTAGATGCGATCTATGATGACCTGCACCTCAGTTGTGGTCATCTCGGGTACATCTCGGCCCCGCGCGGGAGAGTTGGCATAGCAGAAGGTGCAGCGGTTTTGGCACTTGTAGGTCAGTGCGATCTCGGAGAGCACCGGTAATTCGCGATGATGACTGCCAAACTGCATTATCTTGACGCTCGGCGCCCCACAAACATCGTCGTTGAGCAGAGCCGACACACTGATCAGCAGATTGTGCAAGTCGTTACGCGCTCGTTCGTCGTCAATGCCATAGCGCTTCACCACAGAAGACACCACCGCCTCGACGTCAGGCCCGTCAGGGCTGCCGTAGAGCATGTCCAGCATCAGGAGGGCGCTTTCATTCAAGTAATTCATGCGATTGGGACGAAAGATGATGAGACCGTCTTCCGGACGGATGTATATGTACTCGCGCGTCGCGTTCACCAGCTCGGTGGCGAAGCGCTGCAATCTAGAGGAGGTCGGTTTCTCTTCTACCACGGCAACATCCATGTTCATAGGCACTCAGTTGGCCTCATACGTCAGCGTGTCTGCTTGCTTTCCTGGCGCATCACAAGAGTTCAGAAGCTGCTCACGCAGGCCGAATGGCAGGCGCTGTGACAGGCGCTGTGACACACGCAGGCCGAGTGGCACGCGCTGTGACAGGCGTCGTGGACGCAAGCACTGTGGCAGGCATCGTGTACGCAGGCACTGTGGCAGGCGCTGTGGCACGCCGAATGGCACGCGTCGTATCCAACTTCCCTGCCCTCTGCATCGATGCCAAAGAGCCGTCCCACTCCCTCTTCGAAGCGCGAGACAGTTCCGCTGACCGCCTCATCGATCCCCCGGGTTAGCTGGGTGGCCATGGCCTCCAGAGGAGCGATGGCTTCCGCCGCGCCTCGTGCCAAAGCACTTGGCTCACGCGCAGCCCTGGGCCGGGGGGCCGAAGGGCGCGCGCCAGCTCCGCGGCGACTCAAGATAATCCAGGGCAGGTAGGTGGACGCCGGCGCGCGATTGGGATGCCTGCGCCAGTCCCGCTCATAGTCGTCCCAGGCAGTGTCGATTCGGCGTTGATAGGTACGTCGTGTGGCGACGGGATCTGCATTCCACATCTTGGGTTGCACGACGGCGGCCACGGCGGAGAGGATCTTTGGAACCTGGGTCTTGTCGATCGTTCCATCCTCTTGGATGGCATCGATCAGGGCCTTCTCGTAGAGAGTCAGGTTGCCATTGCGCTGTAGCACTTCCATTTGCAGGGGCACACGATTCACGATGTTCACCGCGCCACGTTGCTCGAGGGCCATCACGATGAGCGTCATCGTCTTGGTAGAGTTGCCCATGTAGAACGCTGTCTCGATGGCGTTCAGGTCGGGCACCACACCCGGCCTCTGAAAGGTCTCGATCTCGATCTCTGGTGCCTCGTAGCCGACGGGCTTGGGCTTGCGCCTGCGCAGCGCCCATATCAGCAGGACCAGAACGCCCAGGGTGACCAGACCGCCAACACAGACGATGGCCCCGGTTGCCTCTCTGGTGAACTCGACGAGCCCGAGCGGCGTCGGAACCAGCGTTGGCGTGGAGACCTTGAGGGGAATAGGCGTCTCTCTGGTTGTGGTAATCGCCTCTCCTGGCAGATAGAACTTGGGCACCATATGTGCCTCGACCGGGAGATCGTCCTTGCGCACAGAAAGGGACAGCCATGCCTTGCCCGTCTTTTCATCGGGCGTGCAAAAGTAGACCCACCGATCAAAGTCGGAGGTATCCTCAACCAGCAGTCTGGTGGCATCGACGATCTCGTCCGTGACTTGCTCGGCCTCGGTGATTCCAGAGGGGAGCTCGATGGGCAGCACATACTGAATCTCTTGGCTCCCTAGGGGCAAGCTCCACTGGAATGGTGCCCAACCTATGGCCCGATAGGGCTGCCCCTTGACTGTTGTCCCGTCAAACACCGAGCGATCCACGGTGTATTGAACCGTGATGTGGTACTGCTCTCCCTTGCGAGTGCGATTCTCGAGATTGACCTGGTAGTACTCTGGGCCGCCAGAAAGACTCACCGTGAAGGGGCCATCGGGGCTCTTGCCACTGGAAGAGACGATGGTGTGATCCTGCGGGAACGGCCCCATCTCGCTGATCTTGTCCCGGCCACTCTCCAACTCGGTGAAAGACAGAGTGTAGCGCACGTTCAGGCGCCCGTCGTTGAGCACGACGACGTAGACAAAGACCTTGTCCAGACTCACAGGCTGCGCCAGGGCAACGAAAGGGACCGCCACCAGCAGCAGCACCACCAATATGAGAGAAGCCATTGCGATTCGACGCATGGTCAGTTCCTCCTCGCACCAACTGAGAATCTCTGCCTCATCACCAGGTAGCCAAACCGAGGCAGAGCGAGCATCCGCCTCCAGCGCCAGGGCTGATGACATAGGCGGTGCAACCACTCCAACCCTACCCTGCGCATCCACCTGGGTGCGCGCACTGCCACCCCGGCGACAAAGTCGAGGGTTCCCCCCACTCCCATGCAGACGGGCACGCCGAGACGCTGAAAGTTGCGCCGGATCCACAGATCCTGGCGCGGCGCTCCATAGGCTACGAGCAAAAAGTCGGGTGAGGCCCGCCCTATCCGCGCGATGATCTCGTCCTCCTCCGAAGGGTCTGGCGAGCCGGCGTAGGTGCCCACGATCTGCAGCCCCGGATTATCACGCGTCATGATGGCACCGGCCTCTTTGGCCACGCCAGGCGCGGCGCCCAGCAGAAACATGCGATACCCTCGCCTCGCACAAAGGCGAGCGATGAGGGGCACCGTATCCGAGCCGGTCACCCGCTCGCGAAGGGGTCGCCCCAGCCCCCCCTTGCCACGGGGGGCCACCAGGCGCGAGGCCCACATCAGCCCCACGCCGTCGGGGAGTGCGAGATCGGCCTGATCCAGCACCGCCCGGAACTGGGCATTGTGTTGCGCCTCGACTATGAACTCGGGATTGACCGTGACTACCTGGTGGGGGCCACCTTCGGCCACGAAGCGCTCCAGGATGTCCAGTGTTCCTTCGGCGGTTACGTTGTCCACCCGCACGCCGAGGATGCGCACCGCCTCAGCGACTGCACCCATCCTCAGCCTCCACAGCCTCCAGCGCTGCCAACACCTTCTCGGCGCAGCGTCGCCAGCTGAAGGCGCGAACACGCACGCGGCCCCGCTTCACCAACGCTTCTCTCAACGCCGGGTCCCTGTATATCCGCGCCATGGCATGAGCCAGAGCGGACGCATCTCTTGGGTCGATCAGCAAGGCAGCGTCCCCGGCAACCTCGGGAAGAGAAGAGACGTTGGAACAGATCACCGGCGTATCGCAAGCCATGGCCTCCAGCACAGGCAGGCCAAACCCCTCGTACCAACTGGGCAGCACGTAGGCCAACGCCCCACTCAGGAGTGCCGGCAGATCGTCCGATGCGACGTATCCCGTGACAACCAGCCGGTCACGGGCCAGCGACTTGTGGGCAAGCTCCAAAATCCCCTGGCGCCCCGTAGCGAAGGGGTGCTGGCACAGCCAGCCAGGCTTGCCGGCAAGCACCAATTTGACATCTCCTCCTACGTCGCCGCTCTCCGCCAGTGAGGCGAAGGCGCGTATGAGCGTTGGCAGGTTCTTGCGCGGCTGCAGCGTACCCACATGCAAGAAATAGCATGACCCCGTGCCGTAGCGTCGTCGCACCGCATCCAGGGCTCCCTGGTCTGTGACCGGGGCAAATCCCTCTGAGCCTGCCGGATAGGCCACCACCACTTTCCGCGGATCGATGCCGTAGCGAGACACAAGATCGTTCTCAGTTGCCCGGGAATCGACCACGACCCTTTGTGCCGCGCGAGCGCTGAAGCGCGTCGCCCAGTGCAGATACCACCGGTCCCGACGCCTGTGTGCCTCAGGGTGATGCAGGTAACCCAGGTCGTGCACCGTGGCCACGCACCGCGGGGGATGAAAACATGGTAGCACGTGCGACGGCACGTAGAACACGTCCGGAGGGTGACGCGCAAGCTCCCAGGCCAGCCGGACATGTGTCCAGAGCCTTGGAAAGGGTATCACCCGCCAACCTACGCGATCATTACGAACGAACAAGCCCTCGGGCGGTTCCTCCCTGAAGTAGAGGGTAAACCGGTGCACCTGCCCCAATTCCAGCAGTGCACGGATCAGATAGAGAGAATAGTTCTCCGTCCCTGTGCGCTCGGCAACCACAGAACGGCTGGCGTCAATGCCAATCAACATGTTTGTGGTGACATGACGAGCACAAGATGACCTGCCCTACGACCACCGCCGCGCCG
>SDBU01001625.1_pt1 | contig 31437 bp, 27 predicted proteins | sample 2277071 | NCBI WGS metagenome assembly SDBU01 (sample SAMN10397929, study PRJNA504765) | marine sediment metagenome | isolation source: marine sediment core GS08_GC12, 126 cmbsf | place: Arctic Ocean: Gakkel Ridge, Loki's castle | collected 2008 | reverse complement strand
GGTGATTATTGCTGCGAATCTAACGAAACCTGCTGTGAAGGGAATTGTTGCGCTACTGGTCAATGTTGTAATGATGGCACGTGCGTAGATACGTGTCCCGATTGTTATGAGTGTGTGGACGGCTCGTGTGAACCGTGCAAATGTTGGGATGATGGTGACCCAATTAGCGGATCTATAACCGTACAAGATGCAAAACTCTGCGAAGAGGTAACCCATACTTCGTCTATTTCAGATACCGACCATTGGGTTAAGGGAGGTGGCGGCGAAGGCAATCCAACTGATACGATCTCCTCTTATTCCTGGGATCAGGCCGCGGGCACTAATCCCGAGACCGGAACGTTCACAGAGCCTACAGATGAAGCCACCGTTGAATGGCGAGCACCTCCTTGCACCGGTACAGTTACCATAAAGCTGGATGCCGATGATGAGCCGGATTCAATGGACAATCCCTGTCCTGACAGCGATCGTGACGACCCCAACAAGGTTTTCGAGGGCACATCCACCGTCTCCTTGCCAGACGGATGCGACGACTGCTCCGGAGATCCTGAAATTTCATTGGAAATAATCCCAGAACCGTCTACAAACCCAAGTGACTGCACAGATGGGGGTTGTGGTTACGCAGATAAACCAACAAATCTTGATATCATCATAGCAACTCCTTGCTACGATAGTTGCACGTGGAGATTCGGCGTTACGGCAACCGCAGACGTTTACTATGGTCCATGCATAGACAACTACATCCCCATCGAGAGCGGAGATGCCTCGGCTCTGACCGAAGAAAACTATTGTGAGATAGCGGATGGTTTTGATTACACCCCATCTGATGAATCGACAGGTACCGGATGTGCTGAAGTCGGCGATACACAATATAGTAGCACTCTTTGTTTATGGGATCATGAACTGGCCCACGTTGTAGATTTCCAAATCGCTCTCCAGGATGAGGAGGAACTTCTGGTTACCAACCCTTGTCTTGCTGATATGACGATAGATTGTTCTGATCCTGATACTAAAACCTGCTCTGACGCAAAAGCTGCACGAGAGGCCGCTATCATAACTGCGGTAAAGGATGCTTATGATTATTGCTATATCTGTAATGATGAATCGGCAAGGGAGGCGGCCTATGACTGTTTTCATGAAAGAGCTGGTGAAATATGCAGCTATGCCGTAGGTCAGGGATGGGAGACCTGTGACTATTGTCATTGATAAAAAAATGTTGTACTATTTATTTTTTGTTAAACGCACTTCAGACCGGTCGAACGTGCGTACAAAAGCGAACCAATGTTAGTTAATATGTAAAATTCTTAATTTTTGGAGGTTTTAAATGTACACCTTATCGAAAAACAATAAGCGTATTTGGCTGGCCATTTTAATTTATACAGTATTCGTAACCTTCGTATGCTTTACTTCACAGGCGAGTTGCCCGAATATGACCCGTTATTGGGAACAAACACTGCAAAGGGAGGGTTTTTCTACAGATACGCCGGGGCAAATAATCGAAGCCACAAAAAGTGAAAGTTACTTTGTACGATATATCGCCCTTCATCTGCTTACTGACAGGACAGGTAAAGAAGCTATAACGACACTCAAAGAAGCGTTGAACGATCCACATGTGAAGGTTCGTTGGACCGCGGCGCATCTGTTGGGTACGCTGGGCGACAAAAGCGGTTTGGAACGCATGCGGCTCGATTTTGCTGAGCTTGTCCCGCGAAATGGTGCACCCGAACCTGCCGACCCAAATATAGCCGAAGATACGAAGGCCCTGGAACGATGGAAAAAGCGTAGATTATATCGAATTAGTCAAGCCCTCGAAGTGGCTAAAGTAATGGCAGAGCTTGGTGTCCGCCGAGGATATGGATTGGCCGCTACAGAGGGACTGGAGAATCCGCTTGCAGCGAACCGCACTCGGGCCGTCGAGGTGCTGGCAGAAATTGCCAAAACAGACGAAGCAATTCTTGCTGCAGAGGGAAAAGACCCGGTAACTGTGCTGTGTGTCATGGCTGAATCTGAAGATCGAATTACTGTCTTCAAAAGAATCAAAACGTATGCAAATCGCCTGGGAGGCACACGTGGTGTGCGAATTCTTGAAAAGGCCAAAGATAATCCACATCAAACCGACCAGGAACTCCGTTGGGTCAGACGTAATCTTGACTTCTTAAAAGAAAAAATGAAAACTCCAAAGAATTAGCTTAACAATTTAGGTAGTTTTTTTAGAAAGTCCAGTCGACCTCGGATGCTGAGGTTCTACTAACTTACGGCTCAAGCAAAAGCCAAGCCGCCGTAGCAAATAGCGTTACTTAGAGAATCCACAGTGCTTTTCCGTGCTGCCTGCCCCTACCCGTCTTATTGGGGGGCTTGCCCCGTTAGAAAGAAAGCCCTGCTTTCTAACGGGGTTTACACCAAAAATTTCGGGCCAGGAAAGAACCACTCAAAAGGATATGAAATATTGGGGCCTACTTATATTTTATTGAAAATCGAACAGGGATTGGGTCTTAATCATTGTTACCTGTTCCGGATAAGCTGCAAAGGTGTGGATGTGCAGATCATTTCGTCTTGCCTCAAAGTCAATATAGCAAAACGGCTGCAAACCCCCGATTTCCAGCTCCGGGAACTTGACAAACACGCCGCGGTTCCGGGCGAAACGGTCGAGGTCGACATAGCTCTGCCGATACAAGTTCGGACTCATCTTCTCGACCTGAAAATCGGTCATATAATTCAGCCCCTTGCTCAAAGTGAGTTTATGAGAACGTGGGCCGCGGAATTGAAAACGCTCAATCAAGCCGCGAGAGGGAAGTATCTGGCCGGGTGCACTTACAATCTCAACCAGGCACGCATCCGCGGTAAACACGCTGACAACATGAGTGCAGCCGGTAACCCAGATAATCGCCTCGTATTTGGCGGTCTTTAATCGCCGACTGGCATAAATCTGGAAAAGCTCCGGATGCAAAGGTCTTTGAAAAAGACTGAATGACAATTCCTCAATAGCCACATTGATTTGCGGTAATTCCATAATCCAGATTCCCTAAAACAAATAAACTAACTTACGATGTTGACGTTATTATACAAAATTTCCGCGTCTTATTCAAGGACAATATCAGTATTGATAGGGCCGATTCGTGGGCTTATAGGACGATTATTTTGCAAGTTCAGCAGGCTAAATGACTAACAGCCGTGAAGTTTTTCAAAAAAAAAGATTTGAAAACGCAACCGCCCCGATTAATTTGGGCTGCTAAAGAAGGCCGCATTGATAATCGTCGCAATAATATCGTAAAAAGCGTGAGTACCCGCCGTAATTCCAAAACCACGAATCGCAAAAAGAACAGCGAAATAAACACCTGCAATCGTCCGAAAACCAAACTCAGTCCAGTTAAATGCGGCACTTAGTGCCAATTGTCCATTTACAAGAACTATATGATGATGTGCACTAAACAACCCTGCCGATACAAGAACCGAAAGTATAATCGAGTTCTTATGGCTGAGCTTTAGAACATCCTGGAACAACAGCATCAAAAGGCATATCAAAATCAACCGAAAAACAAGTTCTTCATAAATCCCCGCTCCAATACCGGTAACAACACTCGCCAGCAGAGATTCACTTTTTACCTCACTGCTGCCGGTCTCCGCAGCCGCCAACGGTAAAGTGTTTCCTGTAATCGAAGAACAGCTCAACACTGCTTTGTTGTATTGCATATTGTTAGTTTCTAATTTCGAATCATATGTCACATACGACGCCGAACGAACCTGCGCTGCACTATTACCGAATTGGTCCATATTATCCTGTGGCCCGGGCGGACTATTCAAAAACAAACTCAATACAATCAAGGGTACTGCAAGCAAAATGCACTCAATCCCCATCGGCCAAAGGTCGCCAATACCAAATCCCCATTGTTTGCGCGATGTCAATTGCAGTGCTGCCAAAATTACTACAACCGCCAAAGGAGGTGCCACCCACGCCAACTTGCCGCTGGAACCCAGATATTCAAGCAAATTCTGCAGCCATACAAACGCCACAACTCGAACCTGAGATTGGTTCAGTACGTCGGTGTTGATTAAAATCGTTCCTACCTCGTAGAAGATGATGAACGGCAGCAGAAAAATTATAGCATAAATCGGCCGGGACGTCCGTTCAAGATAGGAATCTTGCCTAAAGTTGAGCAATTGGCTTGAACTGTGCTTTCCTCTTTCTTTCACTCGTTTATCTGTTCTCACTTTTATAACTTTTTGTCCTTAAAAACCGAAAATTGGTTGACTGAGTCGCATAAATTTCAGAGAGTTTACTTGAAATAAATCGGAATTACAACAGTTAAACACTTAGAGCCTATCCGGATAACCGGGTCGTTATGAGGACGAGCGAAAAGTCCGAGGCCAAGGCGGCAGGCCAAAAAGGCTCGGAGGCGTGGTTTCCTCCACGTTGAGAACGTTTTTGGCCGACAACGCAGGCATCGGACTTTGCAGCCGTACGCAATAGAGTGGGTTATTTGGATAGGTTCTTAAGCTTTTTTGCAACAATAATTCAGGCAATGATAAGCGACCAATTGAACGAAATTTACCAGCTGCTTTTCGACAGCTTTGGCCCCCAGCACTGGTGGCCCGGCCAAACTCAATTCGAGATAATCACAGGAGCGATACTGACGCAGAATACCAACTGGGCCAACGTCGAAAAAGCAATAGCAAATCTGAAATCCGCCGACTGTTTAACACCCGAAAAACTTTATCATCTTGACGTCTCAGAGCTTGCCGAATTTATCCGACCAGCCGGCTATTACAATATAAAAACAAAACGGCTCAAAAACTTCATAAACTGGTTATTCGACAATTACGATGGCCGACCGACAAACCTTGAAAACGTTGATACCGGCCAATTAAGGGCCGAACTATTAGCGATAAACGGCATCGGTTACGAAACCGCAGACTCGATTTTGCTTTATGCTTTCGAGAGGCCTGTTTTCGTCGTGGATGCCTACACTGCTCGAATCGCTTTTCGTCATCAGTTAATCGAGCCGGACGCTAATTACGAGCAACTGCGTGAATTATTCCAATCGAATCTGCCGGAGGACACGCAGCTTTTCAATGAATACCACGCATTATTAGTAAAAGTCGGCAAAGAATTCTGCAAGCCGAAAGCCAGATGCCCCGGCTGCCCACTTGAAGAATTGCCCCATACCCTCGATATCGAATATTTTTAGAATCTCTTATACCTCCTTGAACTGATCTAACCCCGATTTATGTACCAACCCTGATTAGAGAGTTATCCACGTTATTTGTCCTGCAATCCGGCAGGCGGAGCGTAGCGGAGTCTGGCGGATTGAGTTTTCCAGCTTATGGCAGGTTTTCGAGGTCGGCCAGGTCCCTGTGCCTGCCGCAGGCTTTCTTATTAATCTTCAGGTGCTTCAAGCTAATCAAGTTGACTTTCACGTCGTCCAGTACATCCTCTACTCGTTCAGCATAACATTCACTGAAATTGACGCCGGAAACCGTCGTGGCGAGTTCTATCCTGACAGGCGGTACACCCAGACGGATGATTTGCCATTCTTTCAGGAAAGGCTCAGGCGATAATTCGGGAAGGTCGAAGCCAAAATCTTTTAGGACAGCTACTATCCTCTCCGCGTTGGCCGGATTCATAGCAGTCCAAATATCCATATCGACGGTGGCTCGCGGATAGCCATGGTAACCAACCGCATATCCGCCGATTAGCAGATACTCAACTTGATGAGCGTTGAGTAACTTCAAGAACTCTTTGAAGTCGGGTGGAAGATGGATCGTAGCCATAGATAATTTGGCGCATCAACTCAACGGCTTCCAGACGTTCGTAAGGGGTCTTGGAAAGCCAAAATGTTTTTTCATCTGATAGGTCAAATAACGATGTTACTGTAAAGGTACTTCTTTGTAACTTTGGAAAACTGAGCATATCCATAAAACTACTATACCAGAGAAAGGTAGCTGTGTAAACAAAACTTCTTTTTTTCGTTTTACACATTTTGCGGATTTTCTTGACAATCTGCGGTGTTGCGTTACGATATTCAGACGAACAACGGGTAATGAATTATGAACATAATAGCAGTAGATATTGGCAATACGAATATCACGACAGCCCTTTATTTGAAGGATGAAGAGCAGTTCATCAAGTCCGTCTCAGGCCGGTCCCGTGAAAAATTGACGGACATTTTCAAGTCCGCCTGGGACAAAATTCCGATTGCCAAAAGTTCTACAGAAGGAAAACGCGATGGCGTCATTGTCGTTTGCAGCGTAAAACCCGCCTGGACAAAACTCATCCAGGAAATAGTAAAGGACAATCTCGACGAAAAGGTATACATTGTTGGCGAACACATACCACTGCCGATGTCCTTATGGATCGATGAGCCGGAAAAGGTCGGCGTCGACAGAGTGGTCTCAGCCGCAGCAGCTTACGCTGTCGTAAAAGATGCCGTTGTCGTTGCTGATTTCGGCACCGCTGTTACTATCGACCTCGTTGATGAAAAAGGCGTTTTTCTTGGCGGCGCCATCTGCCCGGGCCTTGAAATCAGTGCACGTGCACTTAAAGAACATACCGCCCAACTGCCAAAGGCAAAAGTCACCAGACCGAAGGCGCCCTACGGCAAGAGTACAGCGGAGGCGATAAAGTGCGGCCTGTATTATTCGGCTGTCGCAACAGTGCAGGAGGTCATCAGGCGTTACGCCGAGAGTCTTGGAAAATGGCCTCACACCGTACTTACCGGCTCAGCCGCGAAAATTATTAGGGACGACTGTGAGTTTATTGATTCCTACGTGCCGAACCTCGTCTTAAAAGGCATCGTCCTGGCATACAAAAAATATATCGAAGAAAAAATGGAGCAGGTCATCTAACCTATGACTGCTTTCGCTGCAGTAATGACCGGCAAAGGAACCGGGGCAATATCAACCATTCAGGTCTTTGGTAACACAGCCGAAGGCGTCATAAAAAAGATATTCAAGCCTGTGGGGAAAAAGCCGGCGATTCTTCAACCCGGCAAAATTCTGCTCGGAACAATCGTTGATTCAGGAGAGACTATCGACCAGGTAACGATGGGCTGTGAAGGACCTGATACTTTCGCCATACACTGTCACGGCAATCCCCTCATTGTGGAGATGATAATGCAGTTGCTGCAGCAGCAGGATGTCACACTTCTGACCGCAGACCAGCTTCTAACGAAAATCCTATCGACACAACAGCACAGCAATACAATTGCTCTCGAAGCCAGGCTTACCCAGCCCAAGGCCCGGACGCTCGAGGGTACAAAAATAATCGTAAATCAAATCGATGCCGGCCTGAGCAGCAAAGCAGCCAAATGGCTCAAAAACTTAAACACAATATCTATTGGCCGGATTTCAGCCGACGTCGGGCGTATACTTCAAAACAGCCGGACAGCGAAACTTATTATCAAAGGCTGCAAAGCCGCCATCGCAGGCCCACCGAACACCGGCAAAAGCACACTGTTAAACTGCCTTGCAGGCCGACAGAAAGCAATAGTTACCGATATCAAAGGTACAACACGAGACTGGGTCTTGGCCCGATGCAGAGTTGGCCCGCTTTCAGTAGAATTCGTTGACACAGCAGGTTTGGATGAAGAGCTTGCAGCAACGCCTGAACGTGTTGTTGAAAAAGCATCTCAGCAAAAAAGTGTAGAGATTTTAGAAAATGCAGATTTGGTTTTACTCGTCCTGGATATCAGCCAGGACGCAGCGCAGCTTAACGACCGGCTTGTTGAAGCAATCGCCGGCAAGATAGTCCTTACGGTCTTGAACAAATCCGACCTGCCGGCCAGACTCGATATCGGCAAATTGCCGAAGATGTTAGCAAACACAGTGCGGATAAGCGCAAAATTCGAGACCAACATCGAAATCCTCACGGCAAAAATCCAGCAGCTTACCGGAGTGATAGATTTCGACCTGCACACTGCCGTTTGCTTTACAGACCGGCAGGAGAACCTGCTAAAGCAACTGAAAAACGCCAAATCCAAACAGCAGGCCGCCTCAATCATAACAGAGTTGTTAAACGGCCAGGTGTAGAGCTGGCTGGCCTACCTAAATAAAAGGTTTGTGAAAAATAAATGGTGGGCAAATAATGCCCGAAGTGCTAAAATCGTGATATCTTTACAACATAGTGTTATGCTATAGGAATTAAAGGACCTAAATAATGCCACTACAATTTGAATGGGATTTCAAGAAATCTCAGTCGAATAAGAAAAAGCATGGAATAGCGTTTGAAGAAGCGTCTATAATTTTTGGTGATCTCCTATCTATTACTATTCCTGATCCCACCCATTCAATCGGTGAAGATAGATTTATCACCATTGGAACATCCGTCAATAATAAGATTATTGTGGTTGTACATTCAGATCGTGATGATATCATACGTATAATTAGCGCTCGTAAGGCCACCAGGAGCGAGAGAAGACAGTATGAGCAAGAATAATCAAACTCTTTTGTTTCGAGGTAAATATGAGAAAAGAATACGATTTTAGTAAAGGTATTAGAGGTAAATACGCCAAAATGTACAAGGCAGGAACCAATATTGTTCTGCTGGACCCCGACGTGGCCAAAGTATTTAAAACACCAACCTCGGTGAATCAAGCATTAAGGTCCTTGGCTAAAATTATCAAAGCTCAAAAACAAAAGGCATAACACTAATAACTGTATCGGCACAAGCCCATACGAAGAAACCTTAATTTATCCATCATTTCGCAAGTTTTGCTCTGAAAGAACAAGAGTTTTGGCACTCCCCCCGCCGGTGTAATATTTATTTACAATTTTTCGTTTGTACAGCTAAAGTGATAATGAAATGATTACTTAAGAACGCCAAATCCAAACAGCAGACCGCCTCAATCATAACAGAGTTGTTAAACGGCAAGCTTAAAGTGTAGGATAGACGGTAACCACTATGCACAAAAAGACATCAGCAGAACAATGGTTGAAAAATAGATAAATGTAGAGATTGATTTTTTCGGAGATTTGGGCACATAAGATTTGACATCAAGGAGTTTTGATGCTATAATGTTAATATTGAGGTGCTGTTATGAAAACGCATATAAAGAGAACCACGGTTTATCTGGATTCCGAACTGCATCATGCGCTGCGCATAAAAGCGGCGGAAACAGAGCATACTATGTCAGAGCTGGTTGCCGAAGCAATAAAGTTGTCCTTAGCGGAAGATGCTGCTGACATAGCAGCTTTCCGTGAGCGCAGAAAAGAGCCAAGCCTTGCATTTGATGATGTCTTGAAGAGGCTCAAGGCAAATGGCAAAATATAAAATAACCATAAAAAAGTCTGCTGCAAAAGAGTTGGAAGACATTCCCAGGAAAGAACTTCGAAGAATAGTCAAACGTATTCAATCACTCGCTCTTAATCCAAGACCTCAGGGCTGTCAGAAGTTGTCGAGACAAAGCCGTTTCCGCATTCGTCAAGGAGATTACAGAATAGTTTATTCCGTTGAGGACACGGACTATATAGTTGATATAGTCAAAATCGGCCATAGGCGAGAAATCTATCGTCTATAAGCCTTAATGTGGCAAAACAAGGAAGAACCTTACATTTTCATCAGCCGCAGGAAAACCTGCTGAAACAACTTAAAAACGCCAAATCCAAACAGCAGGCCGGCTCAATCATAACAGAGTTGTTAAACGGCCGGCTTCCTGTATAATCTTGCACTATGGCCGCGACAAATGAAAAACTGACGCCTGCGATGAAGCAGTTCTCTAAGTTCAAGCAGAAATACCCTGACTGCATACTTTTTTTTCGCATGGGCGATTTCTACGAGACCTTCTACGAAGACGCCAAAACCTGCTCGCGTGTCTGCGGCCTGACACTCACCAGCCGAAGCAAAGGCAGCAATCCCATCCCACTGGCCGGTGTACCGTATCACGCCGTCGACGGATACCTGAAAAAAATGCTTCAGGCCGGCTACAGGGTCGCCGTCTGCGAGCAGGTCGAGGACCCTAAAACCGCAAAGGGCGTTGTCAAACGTGACGTTGTCCGAATCGTCACGCCGGGTACTATCACCGACGATACCATGCTCGATGCAAAAGAGGACAACTTCCTCTGCGCGGTAGGTCTCGGCACAAAACACCAGGCCGCTATTAGCTGGGTCGACATTTCCACCGGTCACTTTTTCGTCCAGGACCTGCCCGAAGGAAAACTGCTCGATGAGCTGCTGCGGCTCTCACCGGCTGAGTGTCTGCTGCCCGATAGACGCGGTGAACTATTTGAAGCCGAGACAAGAAAACTCGCCCAAGATATCGAGCAGTTGACCCGCGCCATCGTAACCGAGCGTCCTGCCTGGTATTTCGACCCATATCAGGCAAAACAGCGTCTGCTAAAGCACTTCGGCACCACTACCCTCGAAGGTTTTGGCATTAGTGACAACGATGATGGTCTCATTACCCCTGCCGGTGCTATCATCGAATATCTGAATGAAACACAAAAGACCACGCTCGGCCATATCCGGAGTCTTAAGAAAATCAATCGCAAAAAATTCCTGCAAATCGACCCGGCCACGCTGCGAAGCCTGGAAATCCTCCGGACGATTCGCACCGAAACCCAAAAGGGCTCGCTGCTCGAATGTCTCGATGAAACGCTGACCGGTATGGGCGCTCGAAAGTTCAGGAACTGGCTCTGTATGCCGCTCTGCGACCTCTCGTCCATAGAGTTGCGTCAGGATGCCGTCGAGGAATTAAAAGAGAAAGATACAAAACTGGCCGACATTCGCAAACTGCTTTCAGCATTGGCCGACCCGGAGCGAATCGCAGCCCGCATCAGCACGTTCAGGGCAACGCCGAGAGACCTGGTGGCCCTTGCATCGACATTACGGCGAATACCATCACTGCGGGAAACTTTGCAGCAATTCAGCGCCGATTTGCTTACGCGCTTGGCCGGCCAATGCGACAGTATGGACGAATTGGCCGACCTGCTTGATGCTGCAATCGAGCCGCAGTGTCCCTCACATCTTCGCGATGGCGGTGTCATAAGGGCCGGCTTTTCAGAAGAGCTTGACCGCCTCCGCTCAATTTCAAAAGACGGCCAAAGCTGGCTGAGACAATATCAAAAACGCCAGGCAGAGCAAACCGGCATACGAAATCTGAGAATCGGCTTCAATAAAGTATTTGGCTACTACATCGAGATTAGTCGTTCCGCAGCAGACAAAGTCCCACCCGATTATGTCCGCAAGCAGACAATCAAAAACGCAGAGCGATACATCACCGACGAGCTGAAGGAATACGAGACCCAGGCCCTCAGCGCCGCCGAAAAGGCCCTCGAATTAGAGCAGCAGCTCTTCGAAGAAGTCCGCCGTCAATCTGCCCAGTATGTCAGCCGATTGCAGGCGCTCGCCGATACTCTTGCTCAGTGCGATTGTCTCACCGCTCTCGCGTACCTGGCCAAGCGCCGAAGCTACATCCGCCCCAAAATAACCGATACCGGCGAGTTGCTTATAAACGAAGGCAAACATCCGGTGTTGGCCGAGATGCTCGGCCCGGAGTTTGTACCTAACGACATCGAGTTAGGCGAAAAAGCAGGCGATGTTATACTTGTAACAGGCCCCAATATGAGCGGAAAGAGCACTTATATAAGGCAGACCGCACTGCTGGTCCTGATGGCGCAGGCCGGTTCGTTTGTCCCCGCTAAAGATGCAACTATCGGCCTGGTCGACAGAATCTTCACCCGCGTAGGCGCTTCTGACGAGCTTGTTCGCGGCCAATCAACCTTTATGGTCGAAATGACCGAAACCGCAAACATCATCAACAATGCCACCGAAAAATCGCTGGTAATCCTTGACGAGGTCGGCCGCGGCACAAGCACTTACGATGGCTTGTCCCTTGCTTGGGCGATTACCGAGCATATCGCCAATAAAATCAAATGCCGCACGCTTTTCGCAACCCATTATCACGAGCTGACCGAATTAGCCGAGTTATTCACGAATGTCAAGAATTGCAACGTCGCCGTTCGCGAATGGATGGACGAGGTCGTCTTTTTGCACAAGATTCTGCCCGGCGGAACAGACAAAAGCTACGGCATCCACGTCGCAAAGCTGGCCGGCGTTCCAAAATCTATTCTTGAAAGGTCAAAAGAAATCCTCGAAGAATTGGAGAGCACCTTTGCAAAGGAAGCCACCGGCGAACACCTCTCCCGCCACAAAACAAAAGAACCTGACAAAGACTCCCTCTTTGTACGGAAGTATAAGTCTGTTTTGGAAAAGCTGGCTTCAACAGATATTAATAATTTGACACCGCTCGAAGCAATCAATCTGCTCGAAGAAATAAGAAGAGAAATCAATAATCAATAATTGTAATCAGTAAATTATTCTTATATAATAAAACAAAAAGAAAAGGCTAATCTATGATAAGCGATGAAACATTACTTGAGATAAAGGAGCGTCTGGTTGATGGCTTTCATCCTGAGAAGATTCTGCTCTTCGGCTCACAGGCAAGGGGTACAGCCGACAAACGCAGTGACGTCGATATCCTCGTAGTCTGTCCGATTAAGGTCAAACGCCGTCATTTAATGCTCGAAATGGATAGAGCCTTACGGGGCTTGGGCTTGGCGAGAGATATAATGGTTCTTACGCCCGAAGAATTTGATCTGGATCGCCATATACCAGGTACAATCGCCAGGCCAGCTTGGAAAGAGGGGAGAGTTCTTTATGAAAGTGCCCAATGAGCGAGTCTTACATCATGTTAAACGATGGCTTATCCATGGCGATGAGGACCTGCGTCTGGCAACACACGCGATGACTTTGCAGGCAGAAGAAGCTCCGTACCGCTTAATCGCATATCATGCCCAGCAATGTGCGGAGAAATACCTCAAAGCTTATCTCGTATACTGTGGAGTTGATTTCCCTTATACGCACAATATATCTATCCTGCTCGAGCTGTGCAGCGAGCACGCCACCTGGGCCGCAAAACTGCAAGACGCAGAACAGTTGACTCTCTATTCTATCACAACGCGGTATCCGGGAGAGGATGAAGAGGTAACGGAATCTGAAGCCGGGCAAGCTATCGACCTTGCCCAGCAGGTGAAAGAGCAGGTGCGGAAAGCACTCAAACAGCTTGGCATGGATTTACCAGAATAGCCCAGAAACACAAATCCGTGTTGGACAAGCTGGCTTCAACCGACGTTAACAACCTGACACCTATCGAAGCAATCAATTTGCTGAATCAGATTAAAAACGAAATTGACGAAAAATAAGTGACTCACAGTCTCCTATTCCCATTTAGGATGCCTATTCATACAGGGAAGAGATTAGCCTACTCTAATTCATCTTTCTCTTCCTGAAGCTTCACGAAGAGCCTTGAGAAATCCTGGGTGGACTTGATAGCCCAAACTTTGTGCCTTGTGCACATCCTCCCATGCCTTGTCATACTCTTCCTTTTTGCAGTAGACAACCGCACGGTTGCTGTAGACCACAGCAAGCTTTGGGTTTATCTCAACGGCCTTGGTGTAATGCGCGTTGGGATCATCTAATTGCAAGTAAAAAATAGCCCCAGAGATTCAATTCAAAACTCAAAATTCAAAACTTCTTTGCCCTGCGTTTCCTCATCAGCGCCAAGCCACCAGGGGCTGGTGTTTTGGCCGAGAAGGTAAATTCAATGCCGCCGGATGATACAAAATCTCTGTGAACCGTGTGTCCTTCACCGGTGCCATAGCGTTGTGTAGCCGTTGGAACTGGGGTAGCTAACTGCAACCAGCTCGGGCAAGAGCAGGAAATTGGGGTCGTCAACGTTGTCGTTGAGCCCGTGAATTGCCAGGACGTTGAGGCCCTGCCGCAGGTCGCCGATGTGGTCGGAGATGTCGAAGTCGACAAATTGCAGGGCAAGGTCGTCCTGGCGGTTGCTGTCGGCCACGGAGTCCCAACTCGGAGTGCCGGTGAAATTGTCTCTGGTTACCTCAACGCCGTTGAGGTATGCCACGAATCCATCATCGTACTTCATCCGCAGCTTCAGCGTGTTGAAGAGACTGGTGTCTTCGACAACGTCAAATTCAATACGCGACCACAGCGAGGCATTGAAACCCAGCATATCGTCCTGCAGTTCGCTGGAGCCGCCGATCAACCCTCCCTGGAGCATAAATCCGCCAAAGGGATATGCTTTGCCCTCTTCGGAATCTGGGGTGGCCTCTGCCATGATTGTGAAATCGCCGTCCGGCCCTGGTACAATATCATCCCAGCGAACCACATATCCGGTGCTGCGATTATCACTAGCCTGCAGTTCAGCCGTAACTCCGCTACCCCCAACCCCCAAACTGCTGTTCCAGGTGCAGTTGGTGACGTCGCTTATGGTGAAAAGCGAAATCCGGTAGTAATAGTCCGCAGAGCGTATGGCGGTGCCAATAAAGGTGTATGTTGTGGTCGGAGCCAGGCCCGTGAACTCTATCTTTGCCCACCAGCCCGCGTCGCCGTAATAGACGAGGTTTCCTCCAAAGTCCACTATGTTATGGAATATATCGTATGCATCCGTGCCCGAACATGGGTCGCCGCCGCTGCCGCTGCTGCTGACCCGTAAACCGGCAGGCCCCATCGTGAACGTCACCGTGGGCATTCCGGCATCGCTGCCGGTGACAAAATCCTTCAGTTTTCCAGTGGTGTGGCCTGTGTCATTATTGTGGATAGTCCAGTCGGTTACGTTCGCTGCTGTAGAGTCCCCGTCCTCCCGGTAACAGTCGTTGTAGGCAACCCTCGGCTCGCCTCCAAAGCCGAAGCCGAGACCCGTAGTGCCGGTGTCCCACTCCCCTAACTCGTCGAAATCGGTCTGCATCCAGGTAGTTTCCCAGTTGGCGTCGGTGGGCACATAATAATCAGCACTTGCCCCGGGACTAACCAGGACAATAGTAACTGGTTCCATAGGTTCCGTTGTTGCGCTTTGGCTGCTCGACCAGCCGGTCTCATTATGATTCGCTGACTTGTCTCGAACCTTGACCCGGTACGTGTAAGTGGTGTTTGGGTCGAGTCCTGTATCAAGATAATAAAAGCACTTCGGGACCGGCCCGGTCTGCCAGCCGCTGTCGTGATTGGGGTCGGTAACATTATTGAAGTAATACTCCACTCCAGCGCCGTTGAAATCCGTGGCAAAGCTGGCGGTCATTTCGATGGAATTGCTGTCGAGGGCAACAGGAACCGAGGCCCAGGTCATCGGGTCAGGTGTGGGACACGTTATATCCGGTCCGGTCCAGCCCTCTGACCATATCGCAAAGTCAGTAAAATTCACCTTGTCGTCGCCATCCAGGTCGGCCGTCAAATCACCCGCTTCTTCCAGCCACTCTCCCGCCAACACTTCTAAATCGCGAATCTCTGTATAGCCATCCTGATCGAAATCACCGCGAGGGATGTCTCGGATGTGGGCCACGCCAATCGCATCTTCGCCGCGGCCGGAATAGAACAGGTACAACACACCGTCGATGTCTTCGAACACGTACGGATCGCGGAACTGGTTGACATTCTCCGGGGCAGTACCTCCTGAAGATGGGCTGGGCGGAATGTCACCACCTTCCCAGTCCAGCTCGGCCTGAAGGATTTCCTCCGGCGGATACGTCGGGTCCCACACATCGTAGTCACCCACACTCAGGTCGATGGTAGACATCATTATCCGCTCAGGGGCATCGCGAACGCGCGTGTAAAACACCTCCAGTGTGTCGCCAACCAGCCGCAGGGTATCGTGCCGAAGATACTGACCATCTACCAGATTCGAATCGTTATCGATGTCATCCTGGAACGGCTTGTCGGGACGCTCGGTCCACAGGTAGTCCCAGAAATCGAAGCCGGGCGGCGGCGTCCACGGGTCATTTGGGTCCGGCGCCTTGTAGAGATAACCCCTTTTGCCTACGACATAAAGCTCGCCGTTATACTTGAAGACGCGAAAGTAGAAATACCCTAAAATCACCGGCTCGATTCGGCCGTTGAAGTCCAGTCCGAACTCCGACGTCGCGACAAAGCTCACCTGACCCTTGCTGCTGCCGTCGACGTAGGTCGGGCCGTGGAAATACATTATTATCCGCTGGTTGTCATCATCCACGTGCACATCGGGCGAGGCGACATGGCCTCTGATTTCGATACCGTTGCCGATGTTGATTTTGTCATCGCCGCCCAAATCGAGCACGCCGCGGTCGCCGACGCTTACGCCGGCACCGATATGGTACAAGTGCCAGGGTCCTTCGAGGTCCTCCGCCCAGGCCAGGCGGATGTAGTTGCCCCCGTGGTGCGCGAAGTACATATAGTAGATGGCGTTCGGGTCGGCGCGGTTTTCCGGGCTAATCCATTCCGGAACGCGAATCACCGATGCGCCGGCGATGCTCGTTCCTTCCCTGGCGGTCGCGCCCAAAGCTTCGAACATCGCCTCGGTGATAATCGGCTCGCCGTTGTTGAGCCGGGTTATGATAAAGCTTCCACCCCCGGTGACACCTGATTTCGCTGTGCTGACACAAAAAAGCGGAATTATCAAAACCGCCAGTCCGATGACTTGTCTAAATCTTTTCATCCTTCAACACCCAAATCATATTCTTTTCAATTTTGTCAACTAATTCTATATTTGAATATGACATTAGACATTAGTTAATTCATTATATCATATTAATCGAACCAAATCAATGAGCAATGCCCTGCATCTGTGTTAGTTGCGCTTTTCCGGCCTTGTAATCTACCGTTTCGCCTATATAATAAGCCAAGTTACCTATTATGGAGACCAAAGTATGGCTAAAATTACCAAACTTGACGATATTGTATCGCTTTGCAAGCGAAGGGGCTTTATCTTTCAGTCAAGCGAAATCTACGGCGGACTGGCAAGCTGCTACGACTATGGGCCGCTCGGCGTCGAATTAAAAAACAACGTCAGAAAGGCCTGGTGGAAAGCCGTCGTCCAGATGCGGGATGACGTTGTCGGCCTCGATTGCAGCATCCTCATGCACCCTCTGGTCTGGAAGGCGTCCGGCCACGCCGACCAGTTCGCCGACCTCATTGCCGAATGCAAAAAGTGCAACACTAGAACCAGGGTCGACCACCTTCAGGAAAAAGTTGCGGAGCAAACCCAGGAGCATACCGAGCATATCGCAATCGATGCCGCTTTAGCCAAAGCCCAGGATTTGAGCAATAAAGTATGTCCTAACTGCAATACGGTCGGCCGGTTCACGGAGCCAATGCCATTTAAGCTGATGTTCGAAACCCAAATGGGCGCCAACGTCGACGACTCGATGACGCTGTTTCTTCGCCCGGAAACCGCACAGGGAATTTTCGCCAATTTCAGAAACGTGCTCGACACGACAAGGGTAAAGATTCCCTTCGGAATCGCCCAGATCGGAAAAAGCTTCCGCAACGAAGTAACCACCAAGGCCTTTATCTTTCGAACACGTGAATTCGAGCAGGCCGAACTTGAGTTCTTCTGCGAGCCGGGCACCGACGAGGATTGGTACGAGCACTGGAAAGAAGCACGGTTCAACTGGTATATAGATTTAGGTCTAAAAAAAGAGAACCTTCGCTTCCGCGTACACGATGCCGACGAGCTGGCCCACTATGCCAAGGCATGCGTCGACGTCGAGTACAGGTTCCCATTCGGCTCCGGCGACTGGCAGGAGCTTGAAGGTGTCGCAAACCGCACTGACTTCGACCTAAGACAGCATCAGCGAGGAATGAGAACGCTCAATAAATGGTTCGAAAACGACCGCGACCTGACAAAAATCGAGCTTGCCGGAGAGGCCGAAGATTACCAGTCAGGCCCACTTTCTTACTTCGATGACGAGCAAAAGAGGCGATATATCCCTTATGTGATTGAGCCAAGTGCCGGCATTGACAGAAGCGCACTTGCCTTTTTGGTTGATGCCTATGACGAAGAGGAAGTCCGCGGCGAAAAGAGAAACCTTTTGCGGTTCCACCCCGCCCTTGCGCCGATAAAGGTCGCCGTTTTTCCGCTGGTCAAGAAAGATGGCATGCCCGAAATAGCGCAAAATATCTACAATGACCTGAAAAAATATTTCAATTGCTTCTATGACCAAAAAGGCGCGGTCGGCCGACGCTACCGCAGGCAGGACGAGGCCGGCACCCCGTTCTGCCTAACCGTCGACGGCCAGACTAAAGAGGACAACACCGTAACCGTCCGTGAGCGGGATTCAATGGAGCAGGTACGGGTCTCAACCGACCAATTGCTCAGCCACCTGCGAGAAAAACTGGAGGTGTAAGGAGCGAAGGAAACCTGTGCGCAGGGATTAGTATTTTTGCTTTGCGAACCACGGCATAATCTGTTAAGATATGAGTTATGATAATGACTATTGGGCACGATAGAAATCAAGAGTCGATAGAGGCCAAGACCCGCTGGTTTCGGTCTCTTTCCATAGCCGACCGCATGGAGGTGTTCTGTAGTTTCATCGACTTGGCCTTGTCGGTCAATCCTAACCTGAAGGATCGAACCCATGCTCAACCGATTGCAGGACGTGTTCAAGTTCTTTCAGCAACATAAGGTCAGATACATGGTTATCGGGGGTGTTGCCTCGGTACTATATGGTGTCCCCCGTGCCACCTTCGACCTGGATATCTTGATTGAGGCTACCACCGAGAACGCTCAGCGACTCTTGGCGGCTTTGGCGGAGGCGGGATTTGGCACAGCCGCTATGACCAATGCCAGGGACATCGTAGAACATGAAATCACGGTTTTCAATGATCGGGTAAGGATTGACGTACAGACCTGCACCCCCGGCGTTTCCTTTCAGGATGCCTGGCGTAGGCGTAAGACCTTGACCTACCAGGGACAGGACTTCTTCATTGTATCCAGAGAAGACCTCATCGCCGCCGAGCGGGCCTCTGGGCGTCAAGTTGACCTGGATAGATGTCCGTCTCCTGGAGCTGCCAGAGCAGGAGGATACTGACCCCTGAGTCGGTGAATTCAACGAAAAAGAATCGCCTTTGGAAGCCCAATATGGTTACTTTCTCTGGCTTAATCGAAATTCGCTATCGCAGGATAGTTATTTATACCGGAAAAAACGCAGAATAACTAATCGAAGCTTGGCCTTAATGCCAATTAAGCCGGATAAAAAAAGCAGAGGGCGAAATGGCCGAGAAAGGCTTGAATAAAACCACCCATCTGAGCGTATATATTTGAGAGAGTCGGATGATGCGAAAGGGGCCCGAACATGAAGAAACTGTATTTATCGAAGAAAAATAGTAAGATATTTGGCTTATGCGGAGGTATCGGCGAAACTTATGACATCGATCCCGCAATGGTACGGCTGGTTGTTTTTTTCCTTTTTCTGGCAACCGCTATAATACCAGTGCTGATAACTTACATCGCTGGCTGGTTATTTATACCCGAAAAAGCCAAAGAATAACCGACCGAAGCTGGGCCTTAATGCCAATTAAACCGGACAAGAAAGCAGAGGGCGAAATGGTCGAAAAAAAAGGCATCAAAAAGCATGGATGGACCAAAAGAGTTTTCAAATGGTTTTTCATTATTCTGCTTGTTCTTTTGCTAATCGCCGCGTTTTTCTTCCATGCACCGTGGAAGGTAATCGCGCTTTTGCTTATCATTCTTGCGGCTTGTACCGTTCTACCAAAACCTGCCAGAAAATGGTTCTGGCTCTCCGTTGCTGCTATCGTATTAGTGCTGATTATCTGGGTCTTCCTGCCGGAGGACAACGAAGGCTGGCGACCATACAAATTCGACGAAGAATTGGCTGCCCTTCAAGCCAAATACGCAATCCCCGATTCCCAAAACGCCGCCAAAATCTACAATGAGTTATTGGAAAGCTATGACGCGAATGTCTTTGAACCTAACTTTATGGATGACGACCTTGATAGCTTAACCCGCCGTGAACCGTGGTTAAGCAAAGACCATCCCGAACTTGCTAAATGGCTTCAAGACCATCAAGATACAATCACAACCTTGATAGAAGCCTCCCAAATAGAAGACTGTCGCTTTCCAATAGTTGCCAATACTATCGACATGAGCAAACAGATAGACCGCCTTAGCTCGATGAGACATTGGTCATTCTTGATTATCCGTGCAGGCAACAATGACATTGGCGACGGACGTAATAACGCGGCCTTGGAGAAATATATGGCTGTGCTCCGGATGGCTGAACACCGATATCAGCAATCGGCAATGATAGACATAATTAACGGAATTGCAATCGAAAGTCTGGCAATCAGACAATTCAAAAGGATCCTTGTCACGAACGATCCTACAGAAGAGCATATAAGCATTATTGAAAAAGCTCTGGGAGAAATTCAACGTCAGTGGAATTCTGACATACCCAAAATCCTTGAATGTGAAAAGCTGATGAACAAGAATATGTGGGCGGTTTTTTATGAAGTAAATCCAGAAGGCAAAGTAAGATTCAGCCGTGACCCATTAGCAGCAATGAGGTCTGAATTCCCGGAAGAATTGCCCCCACTAACCTACTGGCAAAGAAAACTTACGAAGGCAGGTACAGTATTAGGCTGGTTCTTTATGCCCTCTATGCCCCAAAAAGTTGGTGAGATTATTGATGGCAGCTACGGGGATTTGTTCGCAATGATTGAGCCGGATTTCGATTGGCAAAGAGAGCCCCCGGAACGTCTTTCGTTTTTAACCCCGTGGGACTTTACACGGATCAGGTTTAACGTTGGCTTTTGGGCTAAGTTGATTGTGAGTTTGTCAAAAGAATCATATTACATGATTCACGACCTATATGTTCGAAACATCGCAGAGCAAAGAGGTACCGGAGTCATAATAGCTTTGAGACGCTACAAGAATAAAACCGGCCAATGGCCGGAAACTCTCGATGATATCAAAAACCTTGTCCCCGCAGAAATCTTTGTCGACCCGATTAACGGCGGTTCTTTCGTCTATAAATTGACCGAGGAAAACTTCACCCTCTACAGCAAAGGCAAAAACAAGATTGACGAAAACGGCCAATACAATTCTATATGGGACCCCAACAGCTTTGTACACAGGATTGAAGAAGATGACAGACTAATCTGGCCGCGAAAAACCTGTAAAACTAAAAACGAAAATGCAGATACCGAACAATCTAATACACAAAAAGATGAGGTAAAGTAATGACCGAGCAAAAAGCCAAAAAGAAAGAGCTGGGAATTTATAAGCGAATCGTAAAGTGGATTGGCCTGGGCCTGCTTGTTCTTCTGCTAATCGCCGCACTTTTTTTCCATGCGCCTTGGAAGATAAGCACGCTCCTTCTCATTGTTCTTGCAGCTTGCACCGTTTTGCCGAAACCGGCCAGAAAATGGTTCTGGCTCTCCGCCGCTGCTGTCGTCTTAGTGCTGATTATCTGGGTCTTTATGCCGGAGGACAACGAAGGCTGGCGGCCGTACACATTCGACGAAGAATTGGCCGCCCTCGAAGCCAAATACGCAATCCCCGATTCCGAAAACGCCGCAACAATCTACAACAATCTTCTGGAAGACTACGATCCCAATACGATGCGTGCCGATTTCTTAGACCCCAATCTCGAGAATTTAACCCGCCGTGAACCGTGGTCAAGCCGAGATTATCCCGAACTTGCCCAATGGTTGCAACAACACCGAAGAACAATCACGAAATTGTCCGAAGCTTCGAAAGTAGCCAAATGCGCATTTCCTATACCCCATGATACTTTCAGTTTGTCCGACACAATGGACTATCTCCCAGCGATACGCGGCTGGGCATTTTTACTTGTCCGTGCAGGCAACAATGACGTGGCAGAAGGTCGAATTGGAGCGGGGCTGGAGAAGTATCTTTGTGTTAGAAAAATGGGAGACCATATCAGGCAGCAGTCGACAATATTAGAGATGCTGGTTGGAATTGCCGTTGAAGCCCTTGCACTTGGCCGGTTTAAGGCCTTCGTTGTCACTGCCGATGCCACTGAAAAACGTCTAAGCCTTATCGAAAAAGCTGTGGCAGATATTAAATATGAATGGACCTCTGATTTCCCCAGGATCCTTGAACACGAAAAGCTGATGGCGAAGAATATGTTGTGCGGAATGTTATACGAGGTAAATGCAAAAGGCAAAACAAGATTAATTCGTGACACAAGGGCAGTAATAAAAGCCCAATCCCCGGAGGATATCCCACCACAACCCTATTGGCGAAAAAAACTCACCAAAGTAGGCATTATATTGCTTTGGTTTTTCGCGCCGTCTACGCCACAGAAGGCTGGTGAGATTATCGATGCGGCTTACGAAAAATATTACGCGATGGCTGAGCCTGACTTCGACTGGAAAAAGGAACCTGAGAAAGCGGCGCCAAGGCATAGGTTCAACTACCGCTTTACGACCGAGATGGTGGTATATATCCTGGAGCCCGCTTATTACAGGGTTCGAGATTTATATCTTCGAAGCATCGCAGAGCAGAGGGGGACGCTGATTATCATCGCATTGAGGCGCTACAAGAATGAGAATGGCCGATGGCCGGAAACTTTGGAGGATATAAAATCCCTCGCACCAGCGAAAATCCTTGTTGACCCAATCAACGGGAATTCCTTTATGTATAAGCTCACCGAAGAAAACTTCACCCTCTACAGCAAAGGCAAAAACAAGATCGATGAGGCAGGTGAAGGTGAAAGATGTGTCGGTTCGAGAACTGGAGCCGACGATTGGCTAATCTGGCCCCGGATAAGCCGAAGTTGCAAAATTGAAGAGGAAAAAGCAGATACCGAACAATCAAATACACAAAGAGACGTAGTAAAGTAATGACCGAGCAAAAAGCAAAAAAGAAAAAGCCTGGAATTTATAAGCGAATCCTAAAGTGGATTGGCCTGGGCCTGCTTGTTCTTCTGCTAATCGCAGCACTTATCTTCCATGCACCGTGGAAGGTAACAATACTTCTGCTAATCATTCTTGCAGCTTGTACTGTTCTTCCCAAACCTTACAGAAAATGGTTCTGGCTCTCCGTCGCCGCTGTCGTCTTAGTGCTGATTATCTGGGTCTTTTTGCCCGAAGACAATGAAGGCTGGCAGCCCTATACATTCGATGAAGAATTAGCCGCCCTCAATGCCAAATACGCAGTCCCCGATTCCGAAAACGCCGCAACAATCTACAACGCACTTCTTGAAGACTACGATCCTAATACAATGCATCCTGATTTCTTAGACCCCAATCTTGATAACTTAATCCTCCGTAAACCGTGGTTAAGCCGAGACTATCCCGAACTTGCTAAATGGCTTCAAGACCATCAAGATATAATTACAACCTTGATAGAAGCCTCCAAAATAGAAGACTGTCGCTTTCCAATAGTTGCCAATACTGTCGACATGAGCAAACAGATAGACCGCCTTAGCACGATAAGGCAATGTGCATTTTTGCTCATCCGTGCAGCCAACAATGACGTCGCAGAAGAACGCATAGAGCAAGCCCTTGAAAAACAAACAGCGGTACTTCAAATGGCTGAGCACCAGTTACAACAATCGACAGTGATAGAGATGTTAGTTGGCAAAGCTATTGAAGCTCTTGCACTTAGCCAGTTTAAGAGATTCATTGTTACCGGCGATGCGGTGGAAAAACATATTAGCGTCATAGAAGAAGCTGTTGTGGATATCAAACATGGCTGGACTCATGATTGGCCGAAGATTCTTGATGGCGAAAAGCTGTTTACAAAGAATATGTACGCCATGTTTTATGAGGTAAATCCAAAAGGAAAAACAAGACTAAGCCGTGACCCAACAGCAGCGATGAGAGCCCAATTCCCCCCACTAACCTATTGGCGAAGAAAACTTATGAAAGCAAAAACTATATTTGGCTGGTTTTATATGCCATCTACGCCGCAAAAGGCTGCTGAATTGGTGGAAAACGAGTTTGCAAAGTACTACCAAATGGCCGACGCCAACTATCTCTGGCCCTACGAAACGCCGGAACTAACCACCCTTTACAACTACAACTGCCTACCCTGGCATTTTCGAGATATGGTAATGCCGTCGGAATCTTTGTACCTTAATTTCCACGATATTTACCTGCGAACGATTGCCATGCGCCGTGGCATAAGAATCTTGGTTAGCTTGAGACGCTACAAGAATGAACACGGCCAGTGGCCTGAAACTCTTGATAGTATCAAAAACCTTGTCCCCGAAGAAATCCTTGTTGACCCGATTAACGGCGGTTCTTTCGTTTACAAATTGACCGAAGAAAACTTCACCCTCTACAGCAAAGGCAAAAACAATATTGACGAAAACGGCCAATACAATTCTATATGGGACCCCAACAGCTTTGTACACAGGATTGAAGAAGATGACAGACTAATCTGGCCACCAAGTAGTAGTAAATCTAAAAAGGAAAAAGCCAATGCCGAACAACAGTAAAGTCTACATATCGCAATTGAAAGACAACGTTGGAAAAGAGATTACACTTGAAGGCTGGTTGTATAACAGCCGGGCAAGCGGAAAGATTCAATTTCTCATCATCCGCGATGGCACCGGACTCTGCCAGTGCATCGTTGAAAAAGGCAAAGTCAGCGATGAACTTTTTGAAGAGCTAAAACACCTCGGCCGGGAATCATCACTCGCCGTAACCGGCACCGTCCGCGAAGAAGCTCGAAGCGTCGGCGGCTATGAGCTGGCGGTAACCGGCGCAGAGGTCGTCTCGCCCGCAGCCGATTATCCAATAACGCCCAAGTCCCACGGCGTTGATTTCCTCCTCAAAAACCGCCACCTGCACCTTCGCTCGCAGAGGCAGTGGTGTATCGGAAAAATCCGCCACACCGTCATCGACGCAATCCGCAGATTCTTCAACGACAACGGCTTTATACTAATCGACACACCGATTCTGACGTCAATGGTCGGCGAGGACAAGCAGACGCTTTTCGAAGTCGACTATTTTGGTTCTCCCCTGCACCTGACGCAGACCGGCCAGTTACACGTCGAATCGGCCGCAATGAGTTTCGGCAGGGTGTATTGCTTCGGCCCGACTTTCAGAGCAGAAAAAAGCAAGACCCGCCGCCACCTAACCGAATTCTGGATGGTCGAGCCGGAAGTCGCCTTTATCGACCTCGACGGCCTGCTTGAATTGGCTGAAAATTTCGTGTCCTTTATAGCTGAACAAGTCTTGCAAAACAACAGAACCCAGCTCGAAACTCTCGGCGCCGACCTGGAAGCGCTCGAAAAAATCAAGCCGCCTTTCTACCGACTCACCTACACCGATGCCGGTGACATTCTGTCCGGCGAAAAAGCGAAAAAGTTCCTTGCTGACCAGTTGGAAGACCTCAAAAACCAGAAGCAGCAAATCGAAAACAGAATCGCGGAGCTGGAACAGGAACAGAAAGGCCAAATCAAGCAGTGGAAGCGGGACAAAAACGCCGCTGAATTGATCGAGCTTCGTTCCGAGTTGAACGAGGTTGAGACCAAAATAGAAAACAATCCCAAGCACGCTAAACTCGCTGCCGAATTTGTCTGGGGCAAAGACCTCGGCGGCTCGGACGAGACCATCATCTCGCAAATGCACGACAAGCCCATCTTTGTTACGCACTATCCCAAAGAAGCCAAGGCCTTTTATATGAAGGCCGATAGAAGCAATGACAAGGTCGTTTTGAATTTCGACTTGCTTGCCCCCGACGGCTTTGGCGAAATCATTGGTGGCTCGGCCAGAGAAGACGATTACGACCTGTTGGCCGCACGAATCACCGAATTCGGCCTGAAAGTCGAAGACTACAGTTGGTATCTGGATTTGCGAAAATACGGCTCAGTGCCCCACGGCGGCTTCGGACTCGGAGTCGAACGTACCGTCGCCTGGCTCACCGGCGAAAGGCACATTCGCCAGTGCATCCCATTTCCAAGAATGATGGATAAGGTCTATATCTAATCTATATATTCGAAGGAGAGCAATGATGACAAGAAACCATAAAAAGAACTCAAACACAGATGCGCACATTGACTGTGAAAAATCAGATGGTTATTCTCGCCGTGATTTTATGAAACACAGCGGCTTTGCACTGGCAGGCACGCTGTTGGCTTCGCAGGCCTCCATTGCCGTAAATACAGCTCCCCGCAAAGTCCGCATAGGCGTCGTCGGGGGTGGCTTTGGCTGTTCCTTTCAATGGCACGAGCATCCGGATTGTATCGTCCAGGCGGTCAGCGACCTCAGGGAGGACCGGCGCAAGCGGTTGATGAAAGTTTACAGCTGCAAGAAGGCATACAGTTCTCTTGAGGAGCTTGTGCTTGCCAAAGATATCGATGCAGTGGCTATTTTCACCGACGGACCCTTGCACGTCCAGCACACCGTGGAGGCGATGAAGAACGGCAAGCACGTCATATCAGCCGTACCCGCCGCCTGGGCAACGGTTGAGCAGGCTGAGCTTCTGCTCGACACGGTCAAAAAGTACGGCTTGACCTATATGATGGCAGAGACCAGTCATTACCAGCAGTTCACAATCTCAGCACGCAAGTTTTACAAGCAGGGCAAATTCGGCGCCCTGTACTACAGCGAGGCCGAGTATCAGCACGCCGGCCTGGAAGGCCTCTATTTCTGGAATGGCAAGCGGACCTGGCGGTATGGTGTAGCCCCAATGCACTATCCGACTCACTGCACAAGCCAGCTTGTAAGTGTCACCGGCGAGAGACTGACCGAAGCAGTATGTCACGGCTGGGGCGACGACAATCCCATCCTCAAGGACAACGCATACGCAAATCCCTTCTGGAACGAGTCCGCCATGTTCAGGACAAATCGCGGCAACGCCTTTCGCGTCAACATCTGGTGGAAGGGTGCCCATCGCGGCTGCGAGCGGGCACAGTGGATAGGTGATAAGATGAGTTTCTTCGCGCCCCATCCAAACGGCTTGGGCCCGGTGATTATCCGTTCGGGCCGGCAGATGGAAAAGGACGACGCCGGGTTCCTTCGCAAGGCGCCGAACTTCGAGCAGTACAAACAGCCCCACTGGTGGGAAACGGACATGCTGCCCGAGCCGCTGCGTCACAACAGCGGCCACGAAGGCTCGCACACTTTTCTTACCCACGAATTTATTGACGCTTTGGCTCACAATCGCCGACCGGCTATCGACGTATATGAATCGCTGGCCTACACCGTGCCGGGTATCGTCGCGCATGAGTCGGCACTGAAGAAGGGCGAGCGAATAAAAATCCCGCAGTACAAACGACCCGTGTAAGCGATATAGGGGGCTCTTTTCATGAAAGTGACTTTGAAGCTTGTCTTGAGTTATTTGAGTCCTCGATGTCTCTACGGCCTCCTGCGACGACAAATCTGGAGAAGAACACACCCCGATGTTCCTTGGCTGACACGTCAGGCTGTAGAGATACTTGAAGATAGACTAAAGCCGGGCGATGTCGGTCTTGAATGGGGCTCCGGCAGAAGCACAGTGTGGTTTGCGCAGAGAGTTACACATTTGAAAAGCATCGAACATAACGACTATTGGTTCGACCGGGTTAAGAAAAAGCTGTGTGATGGAGGTATCGATAACGTTGAATTGTGTTACGCTCCATTAGAGGCAAAGGATGGGGCGAAACCGCCGTATATAAGTGTCGCTGCGGAATCCGCTGAAGGCGGAAAAGCAAGTCTTGACTTTGTCCTCGTAGATGGCCGGCTCAGGGACCAATGTACTGAAGTCGCAATGCAGCTTATAAAGCCTGGAGGTATATTGATTATTGACGACGCCGCTCGATATATTCAGCACCCATATTGCTGCCCCCAATCAGTGGCAGCACAAAATGGCCCTCCTTCGCAACTATGGGCTAAAATCGCAACAGAGCTGGAAGCACTGGGGGCAAAAGTTATCTGGACATCCGATGGTGTCACGGCCACGGTTATTTACATTATGCCCGCCGGTAGTGTGTGAGAGAGAATTATTCAGAATAATAGTGCCATTTCTAAAAAGTGAGTATAACATTTTGTACTTGCTGTCATTCCGACCGAAGGCACGCATCTTGCGTGCCGAAGCGGAGGAATCTATTTCAATAGTTTCGCCGAAGGCGAATCAAAAGGTTAAACTTATTTATTGGAAACGGCACTAATTGTTTATATATTTCAACGATTTTTCGCTCTTTATAATCCACAAATATATTGACATTTCGACAAATTTTTAGTACAGCATTGATGAATCTGCCTTACTGCTCTTACTTTCTCGTGAAAGCGGAGGCGGTTAGGCTATCGTTATGGTTTTCTTATTCGGAGGCAAACTATGAAAAAGGACATTCTCGCTCAAACTCTGGCGTTGTTGATGTTGGCACTGATACTTGGCCTGTCCGGCTTGGTTTCGGCGGCTCAGCGCGACTCGGATGATGGAAAACTGCGCATTATCGTTTTCGGCGCACACCCTGACGATTGCGAGCACAGGGCCGGCGGTGTCGCGGCCATGTGGGCGGCCCGGGGACATCACGTAAAATTCGTATCGGTAACGAACGGTGATATCGGCCATGCCGTAATGGCTGGCGGACAACTCGCAAAACGACGGATAAAAGAGGTTAAGCAGGCAGCCAAAGCATTGGGCATCGAGAGCCGGGTGCTCGACATCCATGACGGCGAGCTCATGCCGACACTCGAGAACCGCAAGACGTTCGTGCGTCTCATCCGGGAATGGAAAGCCGACATCGTTATGGCGCACCGCCCCAACGACTACCATCCCGACCATCGCTACACGGGGATACTGATGCAGGATGCCGCCTTTATGGTTACGGTTTCGTTCTTTTGCCCGGATGTGCCGCAATTAGCAAAAAATCCGGTCTTCCTGTATCTCTCGGACAACTTTCAAAAACCCAATCCTTTTGAACCGAGCGTTGTCGTTGCGATTGATGATGTATTTGAAAAGAAGGTGGACGCTCTGTGGTCTTTCCAATCGCAGATAGAATCGCTCTGGGCCACGGGTAACTTCGAGAAGGTAGTCCCTGTCCCGAAAGACCCGGCCGGCCGCAAAGAACGCCGCCGACAGCTTAGCAGACGATTTGAATGCCGATGGGAATCCGTCGCAAATAAGTACCGGCCAAAATTGATTGAGCTTTACGGCGCCAAGAAGGGCAAAAAAGTAAAGTACGCCGAGGCATTCGAGCTGTGTGAATATGGCCGCAGGCCCTCAGCCGAAGAACTAAAAAAGCTCTTCCCGTTCTTCAAACGCTAAAATTTTAATCGTTTTATATAGCCCCATCCCTGCGGTGGGGGGATTGTCTGTCGTTTTACCCGCCCCTGCGGGGTAGTGGTGGAAATCGTCTTGCGACGGGGGCATTCTTATTGCCGCTCGCGCCAAATTATTCCTTGTTATTTCTGCAGTAATTGATATAATAAAAAACATGTGAGATAGGGTATCACAAAAGCAACGGCAGGTAAATTTGTGACTATCGATTGTTTTTATACATTTTTACAGCAAAAAAATGCGGCTTAAAGGTAACGTTGAACAAACTGAATTCCAATTTCTTTTACGGAGGAATAAAGCCATGAAATTCAACAAAATCCAACTTCTCAATCTGTTTGTATTCGCAGCCTTTGTCTTCCAATCCCAAGCATCTGCCGAAGTCGTATATGACAGTCTTTCGACACCAAAAACATTTAACTTCTTTACTAACGAGCTGGGAAATACTGTCACATTGAGCGGCAACAAACGTTTTGTCACGAATTTTACCGTCAATATGGAAACCGGCAGCTCAAATATAGGCAAGATGAATGACTACATTCTGCAGCTTTACCTGCCTACCGCCCCTGACAATTATCCCGGCAAACTATTTTGGCAGAGTCCGCCCAAAACAGTAGTAATTACAGGCGGGATACAAAGTATCACGTTTGAAGTACCGTATGTCAGAGTTCCAAACACTTTCATTTTTTATGTTAAGAATGGGGGAGGGGCATATTTCCCGACGTGCAACGGCCCAATTATCGGCAGCTCGCCGGAGTACTTATGGACAGGTTTGAGAAAGTACACTTCTTCCGTTGCAAATCATTTGCAGGTGAAAATTGAAACTCAAGATCGCACTGATGCAGTGCTTCTCGGCAAGATCAACCATAACTCTTTTATTAGTATAAGCCCGGCAGTCCTCTACACCATGCCATTCTATATGAAGTTAGGAGAAGATACTTTCAGCCTGTTTGGTCTATACTTTAACAACACCACCGAGCGGGACGAGGGCTCTTACCTGCAGCTTAAAGCGACAGATGAGCCTGAAGCCGTTGATTATCTGACTAACGGAGTGGATAATGATATGTATGTATCTGTAAATCTAAATACCAAAGGTAATGTCGAAAGTGATACGATTGTCAAATCTCCCGGAATTGCCGAGGGATATCCCGATTTCTACGGCTGTATCATCACGGATATCGGCTTGAAATTAGATAATATCATAATCGACCACTCCATACCCGACAGAACGTATTATGCATGGGATGTTACCTGGGAAATATGGGGATTCGAAAAAACACCGGATATCAACAGGGATGGAAAGGTGAATTTTCTTGATTATTCAATTCTTGCATCGGCGTGGAATTCACAGGCAGGCCAGCCGCATTGGAATCCCACCTGTGATATCTACAGGCCGGAGGACAAACAAATCAACTTTTTGGATTTGCAGCTGTTTTGCTTGGATTGGCTTTATGGCTGTTCTCTTGGTCTTGAAGAAAACTTCGAGACAGGAGATTTTTCTCTTTACGACTGGCAGCACTCAGGAAATGCGGTCTGGAATATTGTTTCGGATATAGTTTACGAAGGGACCTATGCAGCCAAATCAGGAGTCATAACAGATAACCAGCAAAGTACACTGCAGGTTGAAATTGATGTCGATGGAGAGTACATCTCTTTCTTCAAGAAAGTATCCAGTGAACCAGGTTACGATTATCTTCGCTTTTACATTGATGGCGCCGAACAGAACCAATGGTCCGGCGGGATTGACTGGTCGAAGGAATCATTCCCCGTTACACCCGGGCCGCATACTTTTAAATGGTCGTATACAAAAGATATCTCTGTCTCTACCGGCAGCGACTGCGCATGGCTCGACCAAATCAAAGTGGAGTAACGAGGATGTATGTAAACCACGCTTTTAACAATATCGCCTGAAAAATAATATACAAGGGTGGGGCTTGACCCACCATTGTTTAATCTTGTCATTTCGACCGAAGCAATGCACCGCATTGCGGAGTGGAGAAATCTGGCCAAGGATTTAAATGAACCGCCTCGTGCAACAACTACTACATTTGCCGCTGGTTTCTTGGGAGGTCGCGTATTGTCTAAAGTATTCTCGAATTCTTCCAATGAATTGGAGTCCTCAAGTTTATTAAAAAGATTATCAAACCATGCATCTGATACAGGCTCAAACACTGTACCTGTAATTCCAAACCTTTTCCGAGATGTCTTGCTGCCGTCTACCACTCCCGCACTACGTGGACTATCTTCCTTTCTACAACCACAAAGACTAATCCCTATTATCACAGCTATAACAACAGCTAAAGTAGTCAGATATCTTGATCTCACTTTTTCTCCTTTCTCAATTGCCGAAGGCAAAGATAACAAGCATGAAGGATGTCAGGCTGCCTTCTTGATGTTATAATAATACTATCTCAATAGTGAAGAA
>SDBU01001624.1_pt1 | contig 31442 bp, 30 predicted proteins | sample 2277071 | NCBI WGS metagenome assembly SDBU01 (sample SAMN10397929, study PRJNA504765) | marine sediment metagenome | isolation source: marine sediment core GS08_GC12, 126 cmbsf | place: Arctic Ocean: Gakkel Ridge, Loki's castle | collected 2008 | reverse complement strand
AAAGGTTCGTTCCAATCTCTTTCAGCAAATCTCAATGTTTGCTAGCCAGGTTGCCTGAAACCTTTTTATTCAGGCTTATTATTCGATTGGAATAGACTCTCACTTGTAAGCTGAAAAATTGCGGTGCATTCCTCTTGATAGTTTCAAGTGCGTTTAAATAGGCGATTTAGTTAACAATAAGCCCCCCAGTTCACCTTTTGCTAGTCCCCTCAAAATGCGGCAAAATATTGTTGACTGGAGTAGAACATATGTGCTATTTTAATGTCAACTAGTTAGGATTAGAAGGTAAGATATGGAGTCAGAGCGAGCTAATGTTGAGTTGGATTTGCCACCCGAGTATTGTCACTACCGAGATGAAGGCTGCCAGTTTGCTGATTCCTGTCTTAACTGTCCGCTTCCAAAGTGTATCTATGACCAGCCGGGGGGCAGGCAGCGTCGATTGAAAAGGTTACGAGACAAGGAGATAGCGAGGTTGTTCACTACCGAAGGTAAAGGGGTAAAGGAGATAGCATTAAGCTTTGGCGTTAGCCAGCGCACTGTGCAAAGAGCCTTAAGAAGAGCCTTGAATAAAGGAGGTCTATCCGGAAATGAATGAAACTCCTATCCCTCAGCAGTTAGTCCAAAAGGACAGGGACAGAATAAGAACTTATAAAGAGATGCTAGATTTCTATCATAGTGTCCACTGGGAAGGTAGAGCCATCAGAGGAGAAAAAAGGTTAACCTTTAACTACGCCAAGGTCTTTGTGGATAAGGTTACCTCATACCTGATGTCTGGCATTAATTTTGCTGTTGAGGTTGTGGAGGATTCTGCTGAGGCTAGAAGCAAAGCTAGAAGAGCGGAGCAAGCCTTACATCAGGCGTATGAGGATAATAATCTGGAGCAACTCGACCTTGAGACTGAAATTGATTGTGCCATTCTTGGTGATGCCTGCTATAAGGTTATCTGGGATGCTGAGACAAAAAGGATCAGAATTACTGCCCCCGATGTTCAAGGTATCTACGCCTGGTGGCTGGGGGATGATACCTCCCGAGTATGGAGGGTAGCCTCTAAATATACTCTATCAGCCGAGGAAACCGAGCTCCTCCACCAAGTAAAACCTAAAGCTAAGACAGCTACCATCATTGAACTGTGGACAGATAGGGAATTTGAGCTTTACCTGGATAATGTCCTGATAGAGAAAAAACCTAATCCCTATGGACTTATACCATTCGTGATTTATCCCAACCTAAGAGAGCCCAAGAAGTTCTGGGGTATATCTGATTTGCCTCAAATTATAGAGCCACAGCGAGAGCTAAACCGGGCAATGAGCCAGCTATCCAGGATATTAGAGTTATCGGGTAATCCTATCGCTGTTCTGGAGAATGTTGAGGAGTCTGAAGATATAGCGGTTAGGCCAGGGGAGTGTGGAATATACCCGAGGAGGCTAAAGCCTATCTACTTGACTTACTGCAGGGGGGTGGGGTCAGGCTGCATATAGATTATATCAACTTGCTGTATAGAACTCTGCATGATATATCGGAATCGCCCAGGGCTGCCTTTGGTGGAACAGAGAGGGACTTATCCGGGGTAGCCCTCCAGATTGAGCTTCAACCACTGCTTCAGAAGATAAGGAGGAAGAGGATTATCAGGACCAGCGTCTACAACCGCAGAAACGAGATGGTTCTTAAGCTTCTGGAGAAGTATCAGGGAGAGAATTTTGGTAATAACCGCCTGCGAGTAATTTGGGCGCCAGTGTTGCCTCAGGATATGGCAGGGCTGGTCTCCAATGAGCAAAGATTAGTCCAGACTGGTATTCACTCAAGAAAACGGGCAATGGAGGAGGTTGGAGTTAAAGACCCGGAGCATGAATTCAATCGGTGGCTTGAGGAGAGGGAGACCATTCTCAGAATGAATAAAGAGCTTAATGCCAAGTCCGGTAGGGGTGGAGCGAGAGAGAGAGCTGTAGAGCCCCAGGCTGGAGGCGTTGAGGAATAAGTTGGAGGAGTAAACATGGTAAATGGAGACGAAGTGAACCTTGTAGAAGAGACTAATGAGGTAAAGGTTTTGCCAGACGAGCTTGAATCAATAAAGGGGGAACTGGAAAGGCTAAAACGGGAAAACGAGACCCTTACTGGTGAGCTTTCATCCCGGGAGGGCAAAATCTCAGAGCTTGAGCAGGCTTTAGCTTCCAGGAGTGCAGAGAACGCCACTTTGAAGCAAACCCTGGCTGAGTTAGAAGAGAAGGTTAACTCGGTCAGCCAGAAGCTGAATCAGGCAGTCTCAAGCTATAAGGCTCTGGTGATTCAGGCTAACCCGGGCGTTATTGAAGAACTTATTAGCGGGGATAGCATTGAGCAGATAAATGAGTCGGTGGAAAGGGCTAAGGCTCTTACCAGCAAGGTGAGGAAGGAGCTAGAAACTGAGGTGTCTAAGACCAGGATTCCTGCCGGAGCTCCAGAAAGGACTCTGCCTGACCTGTCAGCTCTGTCCTCGCGAGAAAAAATTAAATATGCAATAGGAGGTAAACGGTAATGGCTTTAACTTTAGCTGAGGCAGCTAAGCTGTCAAATGATATATTACTTCAAGGGGTGGTTGAGACTATGGTCAAAGACTCCCCCATTCTACAGGAGTTGCCCTTCATAGAGATTGTAGGTAATGGCTTAACCTATAATCAGGAGAAAACCTTACCCAGCATTGATTTCTATGATGTTGGCGATGAGTGGGCTGAGTCGACCCCAACTTTTGAGCAGGAGACGGCAAATCTGAAGATTATGGGTGGTGATGCTGATGTTGATAACTTCTTAAAGGCAACTCGGTCTAATATTCAGGATTTAGAAGCAGCCGTTGTTGAACTCAAGGCTAAGGCTTGTCGGCGTAAGTTTGAGGAGACCTTTATCTATGGTGATGCCACGGCTAATCCCAAGCAGTTTGATGGTTTGATGAAGCTTATTGATACCACCACTGCTGGCGACCAGGTAATTGCCGCCGGCGCTACCGGGGCTTCCCTGACCCTGTCTATGCTTGATGAGCTTATTGACGTCATAAAGGGTGGTAAGCCCGATATGCTGCTGATGAGCCGAAGGTCGAGGCGTAAGATTAACGCCCTGGTCAGAGCCGCTGGCGGTATGATGGAGACTGACCGGGATAAGTGGGGCAATTTTGTCCACCTGTGGGATGGTATCCCTATCGGTGTCAATGACTGGATACTGGATACTCATGTTGTTGTTGATAGCGTAGAGACGGCAACTACTGGTGACACTTGCTCGACCATCTATGCTATCCAGTTCGGCGAAGGCGCCCTTTGCGGATTAACCTCACCCGGTCACCTCACCGTGGAGCCTATCGGCTCACTGGAGACCAAGGACGCTTCTCGAACCAGGATTAAGTGGTATGTCTCACTGGCTCTGTTTAGCTCCATTAAGGCAGCCGCTTTAATCGGTGTTCAAGACTAAATTGAATGGGAGGAGGGGGTATTGAATCGTCAATTCCCCTCTCCCCTATGGAGGTAAATTATGGGAGAAATTTATGTAACACAGCCCAAACTCCACAGAAGTGGGGTCACCACGGTTGATATCTCAGACCCGGCTGATATCTCAGGAGCCATAGACGCTAAAGGCTACCAAGAGTGTCGATTTGACATCACCATCACCGGCACTATAACCAGCCTTGAAGTTCAGGCTCTATTCTGGAATCCCAGGCAGCAAGCCTGGTGGAGCGGCGGTAAGAAAACCTTCACCTCTACCGGGCAGCATGCCCTAGTGGTCGATTGTAGAGGGGCTATCATATTTCTTAAGGTAACCGCTTTCTCAGGGACATCATTTTCCCTGTCAGCGGATTATATTTTAAGCTAGGAGGTGGAGTTATGCTTAAACTGGCTGGAGAGTTTGAAGTTGGTCAAGAAAAGATTGAGCTAATCTCGTATAGTCCTGGTAAACAGGATACAGGTGACCTTGAGGTAGCTACAAAAACCATTACCGCTATCTCGGAAGCCTCGGGGACAGGAAACGCTGATTACTCCCAAGCACTGACTTTGCCCAAGCCCAACGATGCCAGGCTAGTGATAGAAAGGATAGCGGCTCGGTTGGCAGTTACTATTGACAGCTTTGATACCGCTACCCATCTCTATTGTCGAGTCTATGTAGACCAGCAGGATGCTGACCACAGGCTTTTTGATATGGATTGGGATAGCACCGGGGCAAAGCTAACCGCAGTGGATACCCATTCAGGTACTTTATCGGTGATATTTGGCTCGCTTAAAGACGGTTCAGCCCATACATTCTACTTCTTCTTTTGGGTTAATCAAGCCAATAATGCTGTGATTAGTCTGGTCCAGTTGTGGGAAGGTGTTGGCACCGGTGATACGGGATGGCAGGTGATTTGCAGATTAAGCCACACGGGTATTACCTGGTGGAATTTGCAAACTGGGTTACAAGGCTCAGGCAGCCCAGATACTCTTGGTAGTATCTATAGTTCCTTAGTTGCACAAACATTTGCTAAATGGACAGGAAATGGTATATATCAGCCTACATCCGGGAGCCCTCTATTTATAAGCCCGGGGACTCCTAGAATAAATATGCATGGTTCAGTAGCAACGGATTTGAATTATATCAGCAATACACATATCGTTTTGAGGAGTGAGCAATGAACCTGATTGAACTTTATGAACAGACCCCAGTAGAAAGACACCGAGACATTAAGGTTGTTGGGGATAAGGTGTTAGTTAGAGATACCGATGGCAATATTACCGAGTATCTCTTACTGGATGGGGGTGAACTCTGGCTTGTTCACTGTGACAAGGAACAAAGACAGGACATTAAAGCTATTAAGTCTAAACTGGGCATAACCGAGGTGAAGCCGTGACCCTGACCGAGATGAGAGCCATAGTCAGGCGTGATTTGCACGATGAGGATGCTAGCAACTACCGCTGGACTGATGATGAGCTGGGTAGGCATATAAGTCACGCCGTTAAGGGCTTCTCTGAGGCTGTTCCCTATCAGCAGAAGTCGACCAAAGCTACTACCTCAGGCTCCCGGGAGATAGATGTATTATCCCTCTCCGATAGGGTTATGGTTGAAGCAGTGGAGTACCCGGTGGATAAATTTCCCAGGAGATACCAGAGATTTTCCCTGTGGGGAGACACCATAACCCTGCTTGGTGATGAAGTCCCCGATGGCTCAAACGCCTATATCTACTACGGTAAGCTCCATACTCTTGATGCGGCGAGCTCTACCATTCCCACCAGGTATGAGGACATAATTGCTGCTGGTGCCTGTGGTTATGCTGCCGTTGAGTGGGCAGCCTTTGCTATTAACCGAGTTAATGTCGGCGGTGGAGTCACTTCCCGGGAGTTCCTTGCTTGGGGTAAGGAGAAGCTCAGGTATTTCCGACAGGAACTGAACAGGCTGGGGAGAAGGAACAAAGCTAGAATTAGCCAGTTCTATAAACCCTATTATGCCCCAGTATCTAAGTCGTCTGATTATGGTCCATAAAAAAATGCAAGACTGGTCAGAGTTTATTAAAAGCATCATCAGGCCGTTTATCATCATCTGGGGCTTTGTCGTCTATGGTGTCTGCGTAATGAGTGAGATTGAGGTACCCTATCTGCTCTCCGGGCTCGTCTCGGTAGTCATTTTAGAATACTTTGGCGAAAGAGCTATTTTAAGGTTCAAGGAAAATGGAAAGAAAAAGTAAGGGATTGCTAGAGCAGCTCTATAGAGCCTTATGGTCAAGAATCGGGGGGCGTCCCTGGACCTATATCATTCGTGATAGCCAGAGGAAGCGCCCCCTATTGTGGCTCCTCCTGTTTGGGGCTCTCGGCATCATTCTTGGTCACCTGTTTTGGTGATTTTGGAAACCCTCTAAGATAGAGAGGATAAAATAAGGAAAGGCAATACGGGATGAGAAGTTTATCGGAAACACTGTTAGCCGCCCAGAAGGAAGCCACTCGAACCCCTTATATCAAGGTAGAAGCCAAAAATAAGGTTGCCGATATTGTCAAGCTCGACTGGGAAAGGCTCTACACTGGCTCAGAAGCTGATTACTTTCACAGTGTAACCATGCCCGGCGACGGCTCACTGGTTAGGGCTAGGATAACTCCGCCCGACGATTCAAAAAAACTCTACCGTCAGAGGGTAGCTAACCCCAATCCACAATCCGACTTCAGCCAGTGGGTTTACACTAACCAGTATAGTGCCCTTGTTGTTACCTGCGCCTCCCTGGGTGCTGAAGTGTCTATATTCTGGATAAAATTAGATAAGAAGGTTCAACGGATAAAGAGCACTGATTACGGCGTTACTTGGGGCAGTCCTGAGCTTATTGATTATTCCCCCACTACCGCCATTTATGGCATAGCTGCTACCTATAAGGCTAATGGAGATATCGCTCTCTTTTTTGCTGACCAGGATATTCTCTATGTCAAGAAGTATATAAATGGTAGCTGGCAGGATAAGGTGGCATGGGACAAATCTACTGGTAACCTATCGGGGGTGGCTTGTGTTTATGATAATGACTGGAATTTGCTTATTGCCGGTAAGGATTTAAATGGCAACTTTAAGCTGTGGAGTCTAATCTATGGTGACGGTGGCGATGTAACCTCTGGCACCTGGTCAGAGCTAAAGGAGTTTGCTTCAGCCCCATCAGATGGTGACTTTGAGTATAGAGCCTGCTTTATGGATAAGCCAGATGTCTATAGGGGCTTCTATATTGAGAAGTTCACCGGTACCCAGGCTTACCAGCGCCCCTTCTGGTCTCACTCTGTTGGGGAGAGCTTTCTCAATAGCCTGTGGCGGGAGCCAGTGCCGTTTAATCTGTCCAGTGAGTATGGGCTGGCTATGGCTCACCATGGTGATTATTGCTGGCTGTCAAGCCCTAACGGGGTGTGGAGAGCATCCCTCACCGCTCAGAACCTCAACTTAACCGACGATGTATTGTCAGTAAGACAGCAATTAGGGCAAGAAGCAGGCAAAGTGGTTGTTGAGTTGAGAAATGACCAGGGACAGTATGCCTCCCTGGGACAAGGAGACTTGTCCATCCTTGATATTGGCTGTCAGTTGGAGTTCAGCCCTGGCTATATCACTTCTGCCGGTAACGAGGTAAGTTTAGGCCAAACCTTTATTCTTGACGCCTATGAATATATAAGCTCAGGTGGTAAAGCTAACCTGAGGCTATATGCCTCAGATGGCTGGGCACAGGCAGAGAAATGGAGAGCCAGGCACCAGTTCCGATGGAATAAGGAAAGCGATGAGATGAGTGTTAAGGATATTCTAGCTTTTGTCCTGGCTAGGCTTGGCTTGAAGCTGGAGGTAAAATCTCAATCATCAGTGATAACTTCCTACTATCCTGACTTTACTGTTCACTCCAATAACCGCGGTGAGACTGTCATCAGAAAGCTATTATCATTTGTCCCTGATTTGCTCTTTATTGAAGGTAATAAAGCCTATGTGGTAAATCCTCAGTCTTCGGATAGCTCGGTCTATAGTTATGGCTCAGACCACAATATATTGGACGGCAAATACCGAAAGGGAGCCTGGGAACTTAACCGAGTGCAGGTTGAGGGCTATGATGCTGGGACAGGGGCACCTATCATCGTTGATAACTTTGACTGGGATGAAATAGCCAGGGTTTATGATAGGCTGAAGCAGCTTGACGACAGGAATATAGATACCGTAGCTATGGCTCAAGCTCGGGGACAAGCCTATTTAAGGCAGTCTGAAATAGAATCAGCCAATGGTGTTATTAGAGTCCCAGTTAATTGCGGTCAGCAGCTCTACGATGTGATTGATATAACCGATACCAGGGCAGATCTTAATTCCGAGAAAAAGAGAGTGCTGGGGCTGAACCTGGTATATAATCCTCACCGGGGAGAATACGAGCAGCGGTTGTTATTGGGGGCAGTATAAGTATCTAAAGGAGGCGATGAAGAAAATGAACCTGAAGAAAGCGGTGCTAAAGAGTTTCAATTCCGGTGACTATACGGCTACCATCCAACTCGCTGGTAGTTACAAGGTTTATCTGGAAGGCATTGCTGTGGCTAGAAACATACCGGCGGCAGAGATGGCTCTGGGCAGGAAGGTGGCGGTCATATTCTTTGATGACTATAACCCGAAGGAGGCGGTGGTATCAGCAGTTTATACTTAAGTCTCACTCGGCGATTGAAAGTGATGAAAATTACACCTTGACAAGACTTCATATTAATGATACACTTCAAGCAATTGTATTATGTGGGTGAGGTGAGTTAATTGGGTGAAATTAGAGTTGCTATTTCTAATGAACTGCATAAAGAACTAAAACAGATAGCACTTGATAAAGGGACAAGTCTCAAGCAGTTGATTGTTGATATCTTTGCACGGTATGCCAAGGAACATGGTCAGCAGAAAAGCACGACAGGTAATGAGTAAGGGGGATGGGAAGGTTTATATAATGAACAAAACTGTTATGAGAAATTTGTCCGATATTAAAAAAGTTGAGGGGGACTGATAATGCCGATTTGGATGACCTGGGTTGGTATCGCAGCGATTATCATTCTTATAGTGGTGTTCTTCATAGTTAGACGCAGGCGTTAACCTTTGGATTGCTGAGGTGACCTTTGCTACTTTGTGTCTAAAGTAGTGACAGCAGGCTCTGCCTTCCCAGACTCTTGTTGGTTACAGTTGGATATTACAGACCTGCCAGTCAGCTAGAAAGCGCTTGTCTTCCCTACCTGCTATTTATTGCTTAAGGGTAGCTGATGTTTTGTGGATAAGCTATAAGATGAGGTAAACTGGGTGGCTGGCCTAGCTAATATTTATGCTGGTTTGACGAATTTATAGCCCATTCCGTGCTCGGTAACGACAATGCTAGGTGGATCAGAGCTATCTCCCAGTTTCTGTCTTAGATGCTGAATATGCACCCGGAGCAGGCCCCTAGCATCAACATATCTGTCCCCCCATACCTTTCTTAACAGGCTCTCATGCGTGAGTAAATGCCCTTCGTTTCTGATTAAATAATAGAGTAGTTTAGTTTCGGTAGAGGTAAGATTTGCCGGCTTCCCGTTTAGCTTGACCTCATTACTGGCGAAGTCAACCAATAGTTTGCCACTAACGAAGGGCTTCTCCTCAGTGACTGGTAGCCCCTGGGTACGACGCATCACCGCTTGCACCCGGGCTATCAGTTCAATATGGCTGAAGGGTTTGGTTATATAGTCATCTGCCCCCAGTTCAAGCCCCTTGGCAACATTAACATCCTCATCCCTTACCGTTAGCATTATCACCGGCACTTGTGAGAAGCGTCGTATCTCTTTTAGAACCTGGAAACCATCCATATCGGGTAAACCGATGTCCAGTATAACCATATCAGGATTCTCGGCTTCAATAAGCTCTAGCCCTTTACTGCCATCGCTTGCCGAGACCACCTCAGCCCCGCTCCAGCGTAACTGAAAGCACAGAGAAACGACCTCGGCAATATCGGGAGAATCGTCAATTACTACTACTTTCATATTAATTCTAGCCTTTAGTGTCTGCTGATTAGTTTATAAAGGTAAGGAGAAGGAGAAACTGCTGCCTTGCCCCACCCTGCTCTTCAACCATATCTTTCCGCCGTGGAGTTCAATGAGAAATTTAGCGATAGCTAACCCAAGCCCGCTGCCAGTTTGCTCTTCTTCCCCGTCCCGATTAATCTGGTAATAAGGTTGAAAGATTAGTTCTTGTTCCTCGGCCGGAATGCCGACCCCGGTGTCACTAACTTGAACTACCAGACTATTACCATCCCGCCAAGCCGCTACCTTTATTTGACCTTGTTCTGGGGTAAACTTGCTGGCATTAGCTATTAGCGCTAGTAGGATTTCCTCTAAATATCGCCTATCCGCCTTAACCAGGGGCAGCCAATTTGGCAATTCTAGACTCAGGGATTGCTTTTCCTTTTGAATCCTAGGGTAAAACCGTGCTGTTACATTATGGATAACCTTCTTAACATCAACCGGCTCTACGTGTAATTGGAGAGCCTCAACTTGCAACTTTGCTGTCTCCGAAAACTGGGACAGCCTCTCATTCATGTGATGAGCATTTCGGATAATACTCCGAATAAGCTTTCCCAGCTCATTTTCCTCGCCTACCTGGAGTTCATCAGCCAAGAGTTCAGATGAGGCGATGATAGCGGTGAGAGAGGTCTTAAGTTCATGTATGGTAGAGGCAATGAAGTCTATCCTCTCCACAGTCTGTTTGGTCATTTCCCCACCTTTTTCAGCAAAGTTAGCCCTTCGTTTCTGATGAGGTACTAAAATAATGATAATTCGCCAAATGGCAAATGTCAAGCCAGCAACATTACCAAATTCCTTTCTTTTGCATAGCTATAAGCTATGTTATACTTATAAAAGGGGCGGATGGAAGATTTAGCCAAAATAGAAGAAAGAATAGAGCAGTTAAAGTCCCAAATTAACTATCATAGTTATCGCTATTATGTACTGGACAACCCTGAGATTAGCGATGCCGAATATGACGAGTTAATGAGGGAATTGAAACAGCTAGAAGCCCAGTACCCTCAGTTCCTGACCTCAGACTCACCCACCCAGCGGGTTGGCGCTGCCCCAGTGGAAGCCTTTGGTGTAGTTGAACACCCCTTACCTTTACTATCTCTGGGTAATGTCTTTTCCGAAGACGAGCTATTAGCCTGGTATACCCGAACCTCCAGATTATTAGGCTCGCAGCAGTTTAATTTTGTTTGCGAACACAAGATTGATGGACTGGCGGTAGCTTTGACCTACGTTAACGGTCAATTAACTACCGGGGCTACCCGGGGTGATGGTTTTCGTGGTGAAAATATTACCCAGAATTTGAGAACTATCAGAAGCATTCCCCTCTCAGTATCTAAAGATACCCCTCCCCGATTTGAGGTGCGAGGTGAGGTTTTTCTACCTAAAGCTGGCTTTCATAGATTAAATCAGGAGCGAGCTGAACAAGGACTGCCCCTATTTGCTAATCCTAGGAATGCTGCTGCTGGTTCAGTACGACAGCTTGACTCTCGTGTTACAGCTAAACGCTCACTGGATATCTGTATCTATATGCTGGGTTATGCTGAAGGTAAGGCAACGCCACCAACCCACTGGGAAACTATGCAGTATTTAAAGTCCCTTGGCTTCAAGGTGAACCCGAATAATAAGCTTTTTGCCGATATTGAGCAGGTTGAGGAATATCACCATTCCTGGGTAGAGAGAAGAGAAAGTCTAAACTACGAAGCTGATGGTATCGTGGTTAAGGTAGATTCGCTTGACTTCCAGGGACGATTGGGAAACATCGGTCATGAGCCACGATGGGCTATAGCTTATAAATTCCCCGCTGTTCAGGGCACCACCCGACTAATTGATATTGGCATTAGTGTTGGTAGAACCGGTACCCTCAACCCCTACGCCATCTTGGAACCAATCTTGGTGGGAGGGGTAACCATCAAACAGGCAGCACTACACAACGAGGACGACATCAGGCGTAAGGACATCCGCATTGGCGACGCAGTTATTGTCCAGCGAGCCGGCGAGGTGATACCTGCGGTAGTTGGTCCAATTAAAAGCAAGCGCACCGGGCAAGAAAAGGAATTCACTCTCCTAGACAAGATATTTGATGACGAGAGGCAACGCCCAGCCTGCCCGGTATGCGGAGCTGAGGTTATTAAACCTGATGGTGAGGTTATGTATTATTGCTCTAACGCTGCCTGTCCTGCCCAGGTTCACCAGCGACTAGAGCACTTTGTTTCTCGGGGAGGTATGGATATTCGAGGGATAGGTGAATCGCAGAGTGCCATGCTGTTAACAGAAGGTCTGGTTAAAGATGTGGCTGACCTATACTACCTCAAAGAGAAGAGAGAGCAGCTACTAAAGCTGGAGAGAATGGCGGAGAAGAGTGTAGATAATCTGCTCGAAGCTATTGATAAAAGCAAAGATAGGCCGCTGGCCAGACTTATCTTTGCCTTGGGCATCCGCCATATCGGTGAGGAGATGACTAGATTCCTAGCCGAGCACTTTGCCGGTATAGATAAACTGGCTGATGCTTCCCGAGATGAGCTTATGTCCATTCCCACTGTTGGACCTAAGATTGCCGATAGTATTATTGCCTTTTTTAGAGAGGGGAAAAACAAAAATATCATTGGGAAATTGAGGAAAGCAGGGGTTAGGTTGGAGAAAGAAGTAGTTAAGCCAGAAGAGCTACCCTTAGCTGGACAGGAGTTTGTTATCACCGGCAGGCTGGAAGCATTCTCTCGGCAAGAGGCAGAGGCAAGAATAAAAGCTCTCGGTGGTATAACTAAAGACAATGTTACTCGGAAGACTAATTATCTAGTAGCGGGAGCCGACCCCGGCTCAAAGCTAGCCCATGCCCAGGCTCTAGGCACCAAGCAGCTTACTGAAGAGGAATTACTCCATCTTCTCGGGCGAGCAACTTGATATGAAGTTAGTCGTGGGTTTAGGTAATCCGGGGCGCAGCTATGCGAATAATCGCCATAATGGAGGCTTTACCTGCTTGAGTCGCTTCGCCAGGATACAAGGCATCCGATTTGATAAAAAAAGAGGCAAAGCTCGAATTGGCATGGGTAAGGTGGCCAATAATGAGATAGTAGTGGCTAAGCCTCAAACCTATATGAACCTTAGTGGCCAGTCGGTTAGTCGGCTAATAAAAAAGTTTAATATTGACCTTAATGACCTTATGGTTATTCACGATGACCTTGACCTTCCTCTGGGTAAAATTCGTATCCGCTACGGTGGTGGCTCTGCTGGGCACAAAGGGGTGCAGTCAATCATCAATGAGCTAGATAGCCAGAGTTTCATCCGTATTCGGGTAGGTATCGGACGACCGACTACTGACGATGCTGAAATCAGTGAGGCTGATATTATTGATTATGTGCTCAGTAATTTTGTTCCTGATGAAAAGAAAGTTATCACTAAGGTTGTATCCCGTGTGAGTGAAGCTATCCTCTGCCTTCTCACTGAAGGTCTGACATCGGCTATGAATAAATACAATTAGCTCTTTGTCAACGATTAAGCTCAGATGATATAATCTATATATTTATTGGAAGAAAGCCAGAGAGCTAGAATGAAGACGAATCAGAGGAAATTGATTGCTGTTATTGGTGGCAGCCAATGTTCACCAAAGGAAGCCAGGCTAGCTGAAGAGGTAGGTCGTGAGCTGGCTAGACAAGGTGCTATCCTGGTCTGTGGTGGTCTGAGTGGGGTTATGGAAGCCGCCTGCAAAGGGGCTAGCTCAGAGGGTGGGATAACTATCGGTATTCTTCCCGGGGAGAGTCGCCGGGCAGCTAACCAATATGTTCAGATTCCAATAGTTACTGGAATAGGCTGGGCTAGGAATCTGGCTGTGGTTAAATCAGCCCAGGCAGTCATTGCCGTTGATGGTAACTATGGTACCCTCTCCGAGATAGCTCATGCCTTACAAAGTGGTATTCCTGTCATCGGCTTAAATACCTGGTCGCTAGTCAGGAATGACCAGCAGGATAATTCAATTATCCCGGCTCAGAGCCCGAAAGAAGCAGTAGATAAGGCACTTAACTCGGCTACAAAATAATAACCTAACCAGATTCAGGGGGAAAATGTCAGCCATAAACAATATTAAAGCCAGAGAAATCCTTGACTCCAGAGGCAATCCTACCTTGGAGGTTGAGGTGGAGCTGTCTGACAGCACGATGGGTCGGGCAGCCGTGCCTTCTGGAGCCAGCACCGGTAAGTATGAGGCAGTAGAACTCCGAGACAGGGATAATTCCAGATTTAATGGATTAGGTGTCCTCCAGGCGGTAACCAATGTTACTGAACAAATCGCTGCTGCTATAACCGGGATGCCAGCTACCGACCAGGAAGCTATTGACCACAAGCTGATTGAACTTGATGGCACCGATAATAAATCGCGCCTTGGGGCTAATGCTATTCTGGGAACATCACTAGCTGTGGCTCACGCTGCAGCTAATTCACTTAAAATACCCTTATATCGTTACCTAGGTAAAGCAGCTACCTATATCCTGCCAGTCCCAATGCTGAATATACTGAATGGAGGTAAGCACGCTGCCGATTCAACCGACCTTCAGGAGTTTATGGTAGTACCTGCTGGCGGCAGTAGCTTTAGACATGCCCTTCAAATAGGTACCGAGGTCTATCACTCTCTAAAACAGGTGTTAAAGGACAAAGGGATGAACACTAATGTCGGCGATGAAGGAGGATTCGCCCCTTCCCTACCCTCAAATAAACAGGCAATAGAGGTTATATTAGTCGCTATTGAGAAAGCAGGCTACAAGCCGGGTAAGGATTGTTTTATTGCCCTTGACTCGGCAGCTAGTGAATTCTATAAAGACGGACGGTATATCTTGGCTAAGGAAGGTGTTTCGCTCAGCGCTGCTGAGATGGTTGGTTATTATGCCAAGTGGGCTTCCGACTACCCTATTATCAGCATTGAGGATGGCATGGCAGAGGACGATTGGGCTGGCTGGCAACTTCTGACTGAAAAACTGGGTAGCAGTGTCCAGCTTGTTGGTGATGACCTCTATGTAACTAACGTTAATCGCCTCAATAAAGGCATCAGCCTGAAAGCGTCTAATTCTATTCTGATTAAACCCAATCAAATCGGCACTCTTACCGAGACAATTGCCGCCATTAGGATGGCACAGCAGGCGGGCTGGACAGCGGTGGTTAGCCATCGCTCCGGCGAGACAGAGGATACCACCATAGCTGACCTGGCCGTTGGTTTGAATACCGGGCAGATTAAAACCGGGGCTCCCTGCCGCTCGGAGCGCACTGCCAAGTATAACCGTCTGCTCAGGATTGAACAGGAACTGGGACAAAAGGCTAGCTTTGCTGGGATAAACGTATTTTCAAGCTTAAAAAGGCAGAAAAAGTGACCACAGAAATCTTACCTGGAATTTACCGATTACAATTGTCTCTATCAGGCAGTTACTTGAAGTATATCAATGTCTATTTGGTGGAGGGGGATAGTGGCTGCCTCCTTGTCGATACCGGCTGGAATACTGATGCGACGTTGGATTCTTTAAAGAGACAACTGGCTGAGATTGATATTAATTTGAAAGAAATCAACCAGATAGTAATAACCCATATTCACCTCGACCATTGTGGCTTAGCCGGTAGGTTGAAGCAGCTTTCCGGGGCTAAAATTGCCCAGCACCACCTGCAGAAAAAATATTTCGAGCAGAGATACTTTAATATGGATACGCTTCTTGCTCAGATGAAGCAGTGGCTGCATATTAATGGGGTGCCTGCTGATGAACTGCCTAATCTGCAAACAACATCTGTTGGAGCAGCCAGACTTGTTGCTCCTGCCTCACCGGATATTACATTTCGCGGTGGTGAAACAATCCCTTTCGGTTCTTTCAACTTCAAAGTAATATGGACGCCGGGACATTCTCCCGGGCATATATGCTTATACGAGCCAACTCAAAAAATACTATTCTCTGGAGACCATGTCCTGCCCACCATTACCTCTAATATTGGACTACATCCGCAATCAACCAGTAATCCGCTGGGTGATTTCCTCAATTCATTGAATATAGTAAACGAGCTTGAGGTGAATCTTGTTTTGCCCGGACACGAAAATCCCATCACTGACTTGCAAAAAAGGGTTGATGAACTTCTTCTGCATCATGAACAGAGAAAGGCAGCGATTCTGGAAATTCTTACACCTGAACCAAAGACAGCTTACCGGATATCCATGGAGATGACCTGGTTATTAGATGCAACTGTAAACGGTGTTAAAGGATGTGATTTAGGCCTATGGGATAAAAGATTGGCATTATTAGAAACATTATCCCATCTTGAATTATCGAGAATTGATGGTAAGGTAAACAAATTTACCAGGGATAGTATTGTATTCTATCAGAATATCGGGGAAACCCCACAAGCTAGTTAGAAAGTGGATATGCTTCGGACTGTCTTGGATTAATAAATCATAGAGGAGGTATTAAAATGGTAACTAAAATCGGAATTAATGGCTTTGGGCGAATTGGAAGATTAACCCTCAGGGCAATTAACCACTACCATAATAGCGAGCTTGAGGTAGTAGCAGTTAATGACCTCACTGATACTAAAACCAACGCTCACCTGTTAAAGTGGGACAGCGCCTATGGTTGCTATCCCGGTGAAGTAGAAGCAATCGGTGATTCAATTGTGGTTGATGACAATAAAATAAAAGTATTATCAGAACGTGACCCGGGAAAAATCCCGTGGCAGGATTATGGCGTAGAGGTAGTAATAGAGTCGACCGGGCTATTCAGGGATGCCACTAAGGCAGTGGCTCATCGGCGAGGTAGTGTTAAAAAAGTAATCATCTCTGCCCCTGCCAGTAATGAAGATGTGACTATTGTCCTTGGTGTCAATGAGAAGCAATATGACCGGAACAAGCATAATATTATATCCAATGCCTCCTGCACTACCAACTGTATTGCTCCGGTGGTCAAGGTATTGCATCAAAGCTTTGGGGTCAGCAAGGGGCTAATGAACACTATTCACTCCTATACCAATGACCAGAGGCTCCTGGACATGTTTCACAGTGACCTGCGCCGGGCGCGGGCGGCCGCCCTGAATATTATCCCCACAACTACCGGCGCGGCTAGGCTAGTGGGCAAGATTATTCCTGAACTTGAAGGCAAGATTCACGGTTTATCTCTCAGGGTGCCGACACCCACCGTCTCCATTGTTGATTTTGTCGCCGACTTAGAACAGGAAGTTACTGTTGACCAAGTCAACCAGGCTTTCAAGGCAGCCGCTGATGGAGCTTTAAAGGGCATACTGGAGTATTGTCAGGAACCGTTGGTCAGTTTGGATTTTAAGGGTAATCCCGCTAGCTCTATCTTTGATGCCCCAAGCACTATGGTTATTGGCGGTAATATGGTCAAGGTGCTTGCCTGGTATGATAATGAGTGGGGCTATAGTTGCCGCTTAGGTGACCTTATTGCTTATCTTGTGGCTAAGGGACTGTAGCTGGAGGGAAATCTAACGGGGGCAGGTAGATAAAACATTCTATGGGTTGGGATGAGGTCAAGAAAGCCAGATGGCAGCTTTCTCGAGAACAAAGCACTATCATCAAGGATTGGGGGGGTAGAATTCCCATCGCCCTCATCTATCCCAATTCCTACTATATAGGTATGTCAAACCTTGGGATTCATGCTATCTACAAGCTACTCAATAGCTATCCTGAGGTCGTTTGTGAGAGAGCCTTCTGGGGAAAAGAAAATCAGGCTGAGCAACTCCCTGCCATATCTCTTGAATCTCAGCGACCGCTTTCAGATTTCGCCGTCCTTGCTTTTTCTATCACCTATGAGCTTGACTATTTTAATGTAGTGCAAATTCTTAAAGCCAGTGGTATTCCTCTATATGCTGCTGACCGTGATGAAAGGCATCCGTTAGTTATAGCTGGTGGTGCCTGCATTATGGCTAATCCGCTGCCCCTGTCCCCTTTCTTTGATTGCCTGTGTATTGGTGAAGCGGAGCCAATACTTCCTGCTATGCTGCCTTTACTATCCGAGGGCATCAAAGGCAAACGCTATGATATGCTTAAGGAACTAGCTTCACTGTCTGGTATCTATGTGCCCTTATTATACCCTGGAACTCCGGTGGTTCGTCAGGGGGCAACAAATTTGGATGACTTTCCTGTTACCTCTACTATACTCACCCCGGATACCGAGTTAGGTAACTTATATCTTATTGAGGTAGAGCGGGGTTGCAACTGGGGTTGCCGTTTTTGTCTGACCGGTCAAGCCTTTCGCCCCATGCGCTTTCGTTCTATAGATAAGTTGCTAGAACAGGCTGAGCTGGGGCTTAAATACCGAAAACGCCTGGGATTAGTCGGAGCCGCTGTTCAAGACCACCCCCAGATAGAGCAATTATTGGTCAGGCTACGCCGGATGGGGGCTGGACTCTCCATAAGCTCGCTACGGATAAAGCCTCTTTCCCGCATAGTATTAGGAGAGTTAGCTAAAGGAGGAGCTAAGACCGTTACCCTGGCTCCTGAGGCTGGTTCCCAGCGCCTGCGCCAGGTTATCAAAAAGGGCATCTCCGAGGATGATATTCTAGAAGCGATGAGCAAGGTGGCTGAGCAAGGTATAAAACAACTCAAGCTCTACTTTATGATTGGCTTGCCTTCTGAGACTGACGAGGATGTAGAAGAAATCGTAAACTTAACCTTAAAGTGCAAAGATATCCTTGATAGGCAGCGAACCGGCTGTCGCCTTAGCCTCAATATTGCTCCCTTCGTGCCCAAGGCAGGCACACCCTTCCAGTGGTTGCCGATGGCGCCTCTCCCTATCTTGAATCAGCGCTTATCTTTACTCAAAAACAAACTACCGCCAAGGGGAATCAAAATCAAAGCCGAAAGTCCAGCCTGGAGTCAGGTTCAAACGGTTTTAGCTTGTGGCGATGCTAGATTAGCCGAGCCGCTAGCTAGTATAGAAAAGGTATCGCTATCTGGCTGGCGCCAGGCAGTAGAAAAATGCCATTTAGATATTGACTACTATGCCCACCAGAGATGGGACACTAACCAAAAGTTACCTTGGACAATAATTGATTCCGGCACTAAATTTGAGAAACTGAAACGGGAACTGGGCAAGGCTTTAGCTTAGAGATTCCCTATTAGTCGTTATTAGGATCTACGATGAACTACTTAGGGCCTACTTAGAATTTCAAGGCTATTGGGTTCAGGTAGCCTAAACCGAGCTAGTCCATCTTCCAAATTAAACCTTCCATCCTGAAGGAATTCCCATTGTGCCCCTCCTCCAGTGGATTCACTGCTTTTAGCCGTTTTGTAGAGGGGAACAAGTTCAGTAATCTCTTCGTAAATGCTTGAGACCGTCGGATAATGCATGGGATACCCCAAAGCGGTAGCTAAAGATGAGATAATCTCCCAATTTTCCTTGCCAGCAGGAGGCGAGATAGCACGATGCAGATGTTGAATCCGCCGCTCACAACTGGTATAGGTGCCCTCACTTTCAGCAAAATTAGCCCCGGGAAGAATTACATCAGGATACGGCCGCTTTTCGGGAAATACGGTATCTATAAGCACGGAGAAAATCGGGACTTCAAAGATGGCACTTCCTACTTCGCCGACAGCATCTCTACCGATAACGAGGATGCCCTGAATCTCACCCCTATCTATTCCTTGAGCAATCCCGATTGCATCTCTACCTTTTTCCGAAGGTATAGGCTTGCCCCAAGTAGTTTCGAAGTGTTGCCTAGTAGCTACATCAGTGATTAACTCCTGCCCTGGGAGGTAGTTGGGACTCACCCCCATATCGATTAATCCCTGAGCATTACCAGGGGTACGGAGGATTATCATTCCGGCGCCATCTCGCTCTACATTCCCGGTGACTAATGCTAGGTTGCTAATTAGGGTAAGCTCAGCAGGTGTAATCGTGTCAGCATTTACTATTATCACTGGCCTTCGGGCGCGGATATAGTGGTGTATAACCTCTATGATTTTTGAAGCCTTTACCCAGGGTGCATTAGCAATCTCTTCCAAAGGATGGCTTCTCATTTCCCTGGCAAAGTCTTGAAAACCAGTGGTCCGTGAATTGATAAAATCGCGGTCAATAAGCTCATAGGACATGATGTAACTCAACATTGTGTTAAGTAAATCCACGCTCGTTCGCTGATTGATTCTCAAAATAGCATGTGCCTGAGAATCCATCCTGGTTGCTCGGGGATTAAACATAATCAGTTTGCTTCCCTTATTCACTGTCTGCCTGACTTCAGAGGCAATGACGGGATAGTCTTCGGTGAGGTCACAGCCGTAGACAAGAATAAGGTCACTGGTTAGAATATCACTATAGGAGCAGGTGGACGCATTTCTACCCAAGCTTGCTATCAGATTCTCATTTATCATGGGAGTAGCCAAACAACCTATGTTATTAGTTCCTAGGGCTGCTCGAGCTACCTTTTGAGTTAGGTAATTCTCTTCGTTGGTTAGCTGGGGTGAGGATAATACTGCCAGTCGGTCTCCACCACTTCGGTCTCTTAGCTGTTTTAGTCCTCCACCGGCCAAGGCTATCGCTTCCTCCCAACTGGCTTCAACTAAATCACCATTGCGCCTGACAAGGGGAGTTCGGAGCCGCTTCAAATTGTGGAGGGAGTAGGGGTTAAAGGCACCTTTCTGGCAGAGGTTACCGTTGTTCACCGTACCTTCAACTGGGGAGGTAACCTTTACTACCTTATCTCCGATAGCGTTGAGTTCTATGTTACAGCCAATGCCGCAGTAAGGGCAGGTGGTAGATACAGTTTCAAGTTCCCAAGGGCCTGGTTTAGGCAACTGGATTTTAGGTGTCAGGGTGCCTGTAGGACAAGTAGAGATACACTGCCCACAGGAATCGCAGAACGTTTCGCGTAGAGGCATACCAAGAGTTGGTTCAACCACAGTAGCAAAGCCGCGATTAGTAAAACCTAAGGCGCCAATGCCCTTAACCTCATCGCATATCCTGACACAACGACCACACAATATACACTTATTAGGGTCTCTCAATATATATGGGTGATCATCCTCTCTTATACGCAGGTGACGCTTACTGCCAGTATATTTAGTGTCGTCTACCTTATACTCAGTAGCTAATTCTCGCAACTTGCATTCAAACACATCTTGGCAACCACAGGCTAGACAACGCTCAGCCTCAGTTTTGGCCATCTCCTCGGTGAATCCAAGCTCGATTTCAGCGAAGTTCTTTTTCCGCACCGTCGGGTCTAGAGCAGGCATTTCAGTTCTTGGTATACGTGGCTCATCGGCATAATCACTGGTGTCAATCTCATCCAGCTTACCTTTAGTGCAGTTGTATGGCTTCTCCGGTGGCGTAATTTGCTTGCCATTAAGATACTGATTTATAGAAATCGAGGCTTTTCGTCCAATGGCTAGTGCTTCTACCACTGTAGCTGGCCCTGAAGTGCAATCCCCGCCAGCAAAGAGCCCTTCCAATGAGGTTTCCGTTGTTTCTTCGTTTATACTAATATATCCCCTGCGATTGAACTCTAGTTGCCCATCTTGGTCGAGTCTGGAAGCATCGAAAGCTTGACCAATAGCAGCGATTACAGTGTCTACTTCCATAGTAAATTCTGAACCAGCTATTGGCTCTGGTCTTCGCCTACCTGAGCTATCTGGCTCTCCCAAAACCATCTTGATGCATTCTATGGTGTCAACCCTGCCATTTTGGCCACTGAGTTTTACCGGTGTGGCTAAAAAATGGAACTGGACTTCTTCTTGCTCAGCCTGTTCTATTTCCTCATCAAGAGCTGGCATTTCATTCCTTGACCTTCGGTAGACAATGGTCACCTCCTCCGTACTCAGTCTTAGAGCGGTTCGAGCGGCATCAATCGCCACATTGCCGCCGCCGATAACTATTACCTTCTGCCCTAGGCTCACCTTTTTCTCAAGAGCTACATCTCTCAGGAATTCTATTCCAGAGAGAACTCCCAGCATATCCTCTCCATCTACTCTCATCTTCTGACTTGCTTGAGCACCAAGGGCGAGGAATACGGCTTCATAACCATTTTTCTTTAGACTTTCAATGCTAAAATCTTGACCCAGGGAGGTATTGCAGCGAACTTCATGGCACAGGTTGGTGATGGCAGCTATTTCTTTATCTAGAATCGTCTTAGGCAGTCGATATTCGGGAATCCCATATCTCGCCATTCCACCGAGTTGTGGATTGGACTCAAAGATGGTGACCTCATGTCCCTCGAGAGCAAGATAGTAAGCTGCTGATAAGCCTGCAGGACCTCCACCAACAATAGCTACCCTATGTCCAGTAGCAGGCTTGGTTTCGGGAACATAGGAATCCCCGTTATTTAAGTCATAATCGGTTACGAACCTCTTCAAAACGTTTATGGCTACCGGCTCATCTACCAAATTTCTACGGCATTCGGTTTCACAGAAACGAGGGCACACTCGACCACAGATGAGGGGTAGAGGATTAGATTCTTTAATTAGCTTCAACGCTTCTTGGTACCATCCGTTGGCGATAAGGGCGATATAGCCCTGAATGTCTATCCCTGCAGGGCAGGCCGGTTTACATGGCGAAACACAGTCGCCATAATGGTCGGAGAGGAGCAACTCCAAAGCTATTTGGCGACTCTTAATGAGGTCATCTGTTGCTGTTCTTACCACCATATCTTTAGTCACTGGGGTGACACAGGCAGGCATAGAGGTACGAGCCCTCTCTACCTCTACCAGACAGAGACGACAGGCAGCAGTGGGTTTCAGGCGAGGGTCCTGGCATAGAGTGGGCATTTCGACTCCATTCTGTTGCGTTGCCTCTAGAATGGTGGTTCCACTTTCTACCTCAACTCCTTTTCCGTTTAAAGTAAACCAGACCTTTGCCACTTCCTTCTCCTTAGTAAACAGCTATAGCGTCAAGGCGGCATGCACTCACACACAGCCCACAGCGAATACACTTCTCGTTGTCAATAGTGTAAGGCTTCTTCCTCTCTCCAGTAATAGCCTCCGAGGGGCAGTATTTGGTACAAAGCCCACACCCGGGACATTTTTCAGGGATAACCTCATAGGTAATTAAGGCTTTACATTTCTTTGCCGGGCATTTCTTCTCATGGATATGGGTTTTATATTCCTTACGGAAGTACCTGAGTGTAGTCAGAGCCGGATTGGGTGCTGTCCCACCTAGGGCACACAACGAGGATTTTTTCACTTCTTGAGCCAGTTCTTCAAGGAGTTCCAGGTACTCCTCTTTACCCTCACCTTCGCTAATTCTGTCCAGAATTTCCAACATACGCAGGGTTCCTATTCGGCAGAAAGTACACTTGCCGCAGGATTCATCCTGGATGAAACCAAGGAAGAACTTGGTCACATCTACCATGCAGGCGCTCTCATCCATCACTATTAATCCGCCTGAGCCCATAATGGCACCAGTTGCAGCCAACGACTCATAATCTACTGGAGTGTCAGCTAGGCTGGCTGGGATGATGCCACCGGATGGTCCCCCAATCTGAACTGCTTTGAACTCCAGCCCGCTTGAGGTTCCACCACCGATGTCAAAGACAATCTCCTTCATGGTTATGCCCATGGGAACTTCTATTAGCCCACCGTGGGCAACCTTGCCCGCCAAAGCGAAAACCTTGGTGCCCTTGCTTTTCTCGGTGCCATACTTGTTATAGGCGTTAGCACCATGAAGTATAATCCAAGCTATATTAGCCAATGTCTCTACATTATTGATGTTGGTGGGTTTGCCCCATAAGCCTGAATTAGCCGGAAAGGGTGGGCGGAATCTAGGCATTCCCCGCTGCCCTTCTATGGACATCATGAGAGCCGTCTCTTCTCCACAGACAAAGGCGCCAGCCCCCTGTCTGATGCTTATATTAAAGTCAAAATTAGAGCCCAGGATGCTCTGGCCGATAAATCCTCTATCCCTTGCTTGGGCCAAGGCTATCTCTAATCGATGAATTGCCAGTGGATACTCTGCCCGACAATAAATATAGCATTCTGAGGCACCAACAGCGTAGCCGGCTATCAATATCCCTTCAAGAACACTATGAGGGTCGCTTTCTAGAACACTTCTATCCATGAAAGCCCCTGGGTCTCCTTCATCGGCATTACATATTATATATTTTGGACTACCGGCAGCCTTTCTAGCAAAGCCCCATTTGACCCCGGTAGGGAAGCCAGCCCCACCCCTTCCCCTCAAACCAGATTTAGTTACCTCATCAATCACTTCGTCAGGCGACATGCTATGTAGCGCCTTCTCTATAGACTGATAGCCATCAGCGTCTAAATAGTCATCAATAGATTCGGGATCAATTACACCGCAGTTTCGGAGTACAATTCTCCTTTGCTTAGCCAGAAGGTTGGCTATCTCATCAGCAGGTATAACCCATTCGGAAACAGGCTTACCTCCAATCAAGTGTTCCTCAATTATGCGTTCAACCTGGTCAGGGGTAACATGCCCATAGAACACATGTTCACCCTCTGGTGAGGCGACTTCAACTAACACCTCGTTGTAGCACATGCCCATACATCCGGTTTGCTTCAACTCCATACCTAATTTCTTGTTACGGAGCTTATTGCTAAAGGCATCATATACCTTCAGTCCTCCACTAGCTATGCCACAAGTTGCTAGCCCCACCTTTATAACCCAGTTTTTGTCTCTTTTGTTTTCTTCCGGAAGCATTGACCGCCTTCTATACTTCTATAATGTTTGTTTCTTATACCTGGCTCACTACCTTTTCGATAGTTATAGGGGTAAGCCGCCCATGAACTTCATTATTAAGCATTATGCACGGAGCTAAGCTACAGCAGCCAAGGCAGGCTACCCGCTCTACGGTAAACAGCCTATCTTGGCTGGTTTCCCCTTCCTTTGCTCCGACTGCTAGGGCTAGCGCTTCTGCTATCATTTCCGCTCCACCCAAGTGACAGGCGGTTCCATGGCAAACCTTGATTAGATTCTTACCTATCGGCTCGAGTCGAAACTGGGAATAAAAAGTAACTATGCCATATAGCTCACTGGCAGGAATACCCATGTTTTCCGCTACGCGCTCGATAGCTACTGGAGGTACATAGCCATAAGTATCTTGAATCTCCTGGAGAGTTGGTATTACAGCTCCAGGCTGTACATTATGCTTATGGGTTATAGCATCAATCACAGCAAGGCTCAATTTCTCTCTAGCTTTAGTTTCAACGACCATACTACCTACTTTCGCCGCAATTTGCTCTTTTTCGAAGCTTTATAGATTTAGGTTAGGGACTAGGAAATCACACACCGTCGTGTGTTAAGGCCTTGAGAAGTTCCTTTTTCGAGGCTCGGTGGCGTTCAAACATGCTGACAATTCTCAGGATTTCCATGTTTTTAACCCAACTTTTGTCCTGTATCTTGCTGGCAACAGCCTCAACCGTCACCGGTGCATCTATCATAATGACCATATCACGAGAACCGATGACCGGGTCGACAAAATCCACGCCAGGCATCTGCTCTAGTTCTCTTAGCCCTCTGATAAACTCACTCTGCTCTGTGTCATCAACAACATCCACTAGTAGATATGCTCTAAGTCCCATTCTAGTGCCTCCTTTCCCCGCTATTGCTAGCTCTAAGCAGAATCATACCACAGCGGAGCATGATAGACAATATGAATCGGATTTGCTTACTGAACGGGCGCAGTTACTTGGCGGCAGCTTAAAGTTCAAGTCTGAACTGGGTAAGGGGACTACAGTATCTGTTGAGGTACCAATCTAACTATGGGCAGCTGTTATTGGCTGATTTGCTACTCATAATCAAGAACCTCCGTACAAAATAGAAAATCGCCTAGTTAGTTGTCTTCTTGAAGCAGTTTTGATTAAAGATAAAAGGGTTGGGGTGTGACCACCACAACCAGAATGAAATTGACCTATGAACATATCGTATGCTAGTATTGCCCCATCAGTGTTTAAACCGTTCAACCTTGATTTAACAAAAAGGAGTAACCAGAATGGGTAAGGACTCTATCGCTTTTCGAGGTTCTCTACAGCAATTGCTGGAAAAGGTGGAAAGGGGGGAGATGATTCCCAAGTTGCAGGCGTCTCATGCTCCTCCTTGCAAGTTCTGGACCGCCTTTCAGGTGATAAACGGCATTCGTCACATGGCGCCGGTGATTCACGGCCCCAAGGGTTGTACCTATTCCGTGGCTAATGCCTACAAAATGAGCAACTGCGAATACCGCGGCGTTCCCCTAGAGCCTACCTCCTGTACTGCCCTCGACGAGACCGACGTGGTGTATGGAGGGGAAGGGAAGATTCTGGAAGCAGTAAAAGAAGCCGAGCAAAGGTACCACCCTGAGCTCATCGTGATTTTTTCAACTTGCTGCTCTGGGATTATTGGTGACGATGTAGAGACCATTGCCCAAACAGCACAGAGAGAGGTCAATGCCAAAGTGTTAGCCATACATAGCGAAGGATTTGGCGGTGACTTCCGTAGTGGTTACGAGGATGCATTCAGGGTAATTATGGAACTAATGGAACCACCTACGGAGAAAATGGAGAAAACAATAAACATCATCGGTGCCCGGCAAGGACCCACCGAGACCCGATGGACTGAAGACCTGGATGAGATTAAGAGAATAGTATATGCCATAGGGGCTAAGATAAATGGCATTCTCTGCGGTGGGTGCACTATGGAGCAGATTCGGCGGGCGCGCGCTGTAGAGCTGAACGCATCGTGGTGCTACGACTGGGGACAGAAGCTGGGGGACCTCATGGAGGAGCGATTCGGTATACCTTATGCTCGTACTGGCCTTCCCTATGGACTGAAGGCTACCGAGGAATGGATTATGGGGGTAGCCTTACCCCTAGGACTAGAAGAGCCGGCGAGGGAGATGATTCGCAAGGAAACTACGGAGCTTACCAAGGAGATAGACATCATGAGGCGGTTTTTCGATGGCAAGACCGCCTTGGTGGAAGTTACGGAATTCCCCGGACCCATCAGGGCTCTTGCCCTGGCTAGGATGGCCGAGGAGTTTGGCGCTCACCCTATTGTCGTCAATATCCATCCTTACACCATTAAGGAACGGATGCCTAGTATTAAGTTCCTGCTGGAGCAGGGACAGAACCCTGAAATCATCCTGACCAAAGGGCTCTTCTCCCTGGGAACCTTCCGTTCCTCGTCAGAGACGGAGGCAGAGCTGGAGGCAATTGCTGCCCAATACGACAACGCTGTCTATTTGGGGAGCCCTCTTAGGCAGCCTGGTGTCCCTCAGGTGAATCTGACAACTGTGACCGGGTATCCTCATTTTGGCTTTCACGGGATCAGAAACATGGCTAGGTTGGTGCAGTCCAGCATGGAGCACGCCAGCCGTCCTCGCTCCAAGCTATTCCGTGAAGTGCTGTACGGGAGTTGATTGGTATGACCGAAACTAAGGAACTGATGACGGCTACGGCACAGAGGTGCCATGACCCCTATCTGCGATGTGCCTTCTACGGTGCTGCACAGACTGCCTTAGGGGTCACTGGTTGCTGCGTTCTGGCTCACTCGCCACAGGGGTGCTACCTTTTAGTCAACTCCGCCTTCGGCTGGCAGGATGCAGACTATACCGAGACCCAGATATTGTGCACTAAACTATGTGAAGATGAGATTGTCCATGGTGGTGAGGAACTCCTGGCTCGCACCATCCTTGAGGCTAGGGAACTGGGAGTGCCCATTATGTTTGTTCTCAGTGCCTGTGGCCCGGAAATTGTAGGGGATGATATTATTGCCGTGTGCGAGGATATGCGTCCTCAGGTAGACTTTGAGATTGTACCTATTGAGTGTGCTGGTTTTCGTGGCGACCAGAACGAAGGCACGAACATAGCCCTAGACGCCATACTGAAAAAGTTGGTGACGCCGGCTAAAGAGAAAGTCCTAGGCTCTGTGTGTCTTATCGCTCCCCATGCCAATAGCAATCCCACCTGGGCGGGGGATCTGGCCTGGGTCAAGGGGATTCTATCCCAGATGGGAGTAAGGGTCCTAGCTACCCTGACCCACGACACAGCCCTGAGTGAATTTGAGGATGTAGCCTCAGCCGAGGCATGCATTGTGCTGAGTCATGACGCTGGCCAAAAGGCAGCAGATTACCTGACTCGGGAATTTGGTATCGAGCAGTTGTGTAAAGGGATGCCCTTGCCTGTAGGATTTACCAATACCCGTCGCTGGCTTACTGAGCTAGGGGAAAGATTCGGTGCCAAGAAAATGGCTGAGAAGCTAGCTGCTAAGGGGGAGAAGATGGTGGTAGAGCAATGTCGACGCAAGGCATTAGAGCAGTTCTTTATGCACCGGGCACCGGCAGCTATCGTTGCCGACGCCACGGTAGGCATTCCTCTACTTCATTTCATTACCGAGGACTTGGAAATGATTCCTCGTCTTCTTTGCTTGAGGTCATGCTTACCGGGGGCGAAGGAGATTCTGGAGCGTGAGCTGACGGAACTGAACCTCAGTCCCAAGGTGGTGTATAACGCCGACGTGTATCAATCGAAACTAGCTCTGGGCGAAGTTAAACCAGAGGTAGTGTTTGGCAGCAATATAGAGAGACACGCTGTCGAGGAATTAGACATCCCCTTCGTGTTTCGACTGGTGAACCCCATTTCCCGATTTCGTAGCATCGATCGGGAATACTTCGGATATGTGGGCATGTTGAATCTGATTGAGCTCATCCACAACGACTGGTTGGATAGATACCGGTCTCAAGAAAAGCGCTATAAAGCGAGGTGGTAGATGAGACAGATTGCAATATACGGCAAGGGGGGCATCGGCAAAAGTACCATTTCTTGTAACCTTTCTATGGCCCTCCGGGAACAGGGTCTCAAAGTAATGCAGGTGGGGTGCGACCCCAAGAGGGATTCCACCAGGAGTCTAACCCAGGGACGGTTGATACCAACAGTGCTCGAAACCTACCGGGAGCACTTAAGAATGGGGCGTGATGAATATGCCATTACTCTTAAGGACATCGTTTTCGAGGGACATCAAGGAATCTATTGTGTGGAAGCGGGAGGCCCTGAACCGGGGATTGGCTGCGCTGGCCGGGGGGTATTGACAGCAATTAACATTCTTAGGGACCTCAAGGCCTTTGATACCTATGGCGTTGATGTGGTAGTTTATGACGTTTTGGGAGATGTGGTCTGTGGTGGGTTTGCTCAACCAATTCGTCAGGGCTACGCTAAGGAGATTTACCTCGTTTCTTCTGGCGCTTTTATGAGCATTTACGCTGCCAATAATATTGCTAAAGCGATTCGCCGCCTCTCGCGGCGGGGGCAAACAGGACTGGCTGGGGTGATATGCAATAGCTCAGGAGATGAGGAGTTTGAGAAGGAGGTCCTCCCTGACTTTGCTCAAACTCTGGGCAGTAAACTCGTCCATTTTGTCCCTCGTAGTCCTGTAATTCAAGCCTGCGAAGTGGAGAGCAGGACAGTGCTGGAGCACTCTCCTCACTCGGAAGAAGCAGAGGTATTCCGGAAGTTGGCTCAACAGGTGATGGATAATGACCGTCCGGTGATTCCTTCTCCAGTGGAAGAGCTTTCTGAGCTTGAGGCGCTATATCGGCGGCATCTAAAGAGCTAAACAAGATAGTAACTAACAGAGGAATTGTAGTGAAGCTAGCTAGCCCGTTAGTGGTAACTGATATTGTGGACCAGCACCCATGCTTCAGTGAAAAGGCGTCTCACCAGTTTGGGAGGCTACATCTGCCTGTTGCTCCTAAGTGTAATATTCAATGTAATTATTGCGATAGAAAGTATTCTTGTGTTAATGAAAGTAGACCTGGTGCGACAAGCAGGGTCATCAGCCCTCAAGAGGCGCTGAGAAGAGTTGAGGAAGTGATTGAAAAATTTCCTAATATAAGGGTAGTAAGCGTTGCCGGGCCGGGAGACCCTCTATTTAATGAAGAAACTTTTGAAACATTTCGCCTAATAAAGGAAAGGGTTCCCTATTTACATAGATGCCTGAGCACCAATGGACTTTTGCTACCAGAAAAAATAGAATCAGTAAAGCAATTAGAGCTAGCTACTATGACCGTAACCTTAAATGCTGTTGACCCCTCCATAGGAGCAAAAATTTATCCCTTTGTCTATTATCAGGGTAAGAAACTAGAAGGGGTTGAAGCCGCGGAAGTGTTACTCAATAATCAATTGCTGGGGATTAAGATGGCGGTTAAAGAGGGAATAGTTGTTAAGGTAAACACTGTCATAATTCCCGCCATAAATGATGATCATATCATTGAAGTAGCTACAAAAATTAAGGAGCTTGGAGTTTACATGCAGAATATCATGCCTCTAATTCCTCTCTTTAAATTTGCTCACCTTAGCCCTCCTTTGCCTATTGAGAGAAAGAGGTTGCAGGATGAATGCGCAACGGTTATTAAGCAAATGAGGCATTGCCGACAATGCCGCGCTGATGCGGTAGGACTTTTGCGTAAAGATATGTCAACGCAGTTATTTGATTAAACTTACTTGCCGAAAGCCCGACCTGGAGCCAGGTTCAAGCGGTTTTAGCTCGTGGCGACGCTAAATTAGCTGAAGTGCTGGCTAATATAGAAAAAGTATCACTATCCGGCTGGCGCTAGGCAGTAGAAAAATACCACTCAGATATTGATTTCTATGCTCACCAAAGATGGGATACCAATCAAGAATTACCCTGGGCAATAATTGATTCCGGCACCGAACCCGGTCACCTTGAAATGGAGTTAGATAGGGCTCTTGTTGCTGAAACTGCTAAGTAATAATATTAGGACCTCAGAAAATGAACACTTGGCTTATTGTTACGTAGCAGATTCATTTACAGTTTCGCGGACCTCCGGCAATGACTACCCATAGTTTAGGGATGCACAAAATGTCATGTAAAGACACCGTCTAAACTGGTGGCAAATTGGTTTCTACTGAGCACAATCACATCGCTCATGTTGAAAGTTCTCTTTTCTGCTTCTTGCAAGAAGTCAAAATAAGCCCGCATGCGGATAGCTGCTCGCAATGCCTCTTCTTGCCATGCTACCAAAATACCCACCCGACCCAGAGCTCCCGCGTTAATGATGGAGCCCATCAAGTGCTTCCTAGTAGTTTTGTTTTCTACTTCAATCGCAATAAAGCACCTAGCGTTTCTATTGGCGCCATGCTCAATGAAGTCTCTATACCCTGATGGTGAATGAAGCGGTACTCTCCAGTACCTGTCGCCTATGACACTCTGCCAGTTTTGTCTGAACATATCAACCCAAGTATCTATTAGCTGATTACAGCCATTAACCCTCCTGTCATACTCCTGTTCACAGCGTCGGTTCTCTGTCGCAAATGGCCCGACGGCAATGTCCACCTTTGGAGAGTAAATTCGCCGTCCATATCCGCTAAATGCCGACCACGGAGCTTTCACTTCAGATTTATAGCCTTGCTTAACTAATAACACAGTCAGCTTATCGGCAATTTCTCGTTGAAAGAGGTCAATCTCTGTCATCTTTTTGTCATTTCGCCCCACTTCTGGTCAGTGTCTTCTCCTATGTACCATGCTTTTTAAACCAGTGCATTTTAGCCTCAGTTGGCGTCAGTAGGAGTTAAACGCTTCAATCTACCCCGTTCATCAAGTTCAAATCTTAACCGTTTTAGTTGTGCCTCGTATTCCTCCAACCTGTCAATTGTCTTATTATACTCAGAACCAGCACGAATGCATATAACACCACGAAGTATGAAGAATAAGGCTAATAGAACCCACATCCAGTGGAATGGGTCACTAACCGACAAACTATCCCACCTCGTTACAATAAGATAAATACCTATAAAGCATAGCAATCCACCTGACAGATACACCGACCCTGTTCTATTTCTTCCCTTGCAGATTCCTCTGACTTTGTCTTGTTTAACATTCTCACGATGTAGAAGCCACATCAGAATAAAGATAGAAGTTCCCACAAAAACCGTAATCCATTGATATCCTGTGTTACCAAAAATAAAGATGAATAAAGGGAATATGAAAACCAATAAAAAAAAGAGTAACCCTACCATCGTTTCTTGTCGCCAAGTCATTTCTCTAT
>SDBU01001623.1_pt1 | contig 31477 bp, 26 predicted proteins | sample 2277071 | NCBI WGS metagenome assembly SDBU01 (sample SAMN10397929, study PRJNA504765) | marine sediment metagenome | isolation source: marine sediment core GS08_GC12, 126 cmbsf | place: Arctic Ocean: Gakkel Ridge, Loki's castle | collected 2008 | reverse complement strand
AGTTTATGAGTATCGGCGTAACGGGGTATGGGGGTGTTTATAGGTAACGAAGTATCGAGGTATGGAGGTATCGAGGAAAATAAGGTTGTGGTGCTGATTTTAGCCCATAGCCCATTGCCTAGAGCCCATAGCCTCTAAAATCACGCATTACGATCTTGGATCCTGGATCAACAAACCATCGGTTGCTAACGGAGCTTTGCACCGAGTTTCTTATCCAGATCCCTGAGAATTTTTTCAAGAGAAGCATCTACCTCTTCATCAGTCAGAGTCCGATCCATGCTCTGAAAAACCAGGGAGAAAGCCAGGCTGCGGTGACCGTCCGGGATCCCCTTCCCTTCGTACAGATCGAACAGACTCAGCGATCGCAGGTTCTCGGCAGCACTCTGAATCGTTTCCTCCACCTCAAGACAGCTGACACCTGAAAGTACGACAAGTGCAATATCCCTCAGCAGCCCTGGATATCTGGGTATGGGTCTATAGGACTTTTTCCCAAGAGAGGCATCCTTGATAATTTCCAGCTCAAGTTCAAAGCATCCTGCCCATTCGCTCATGCCGTACTTTTCAAGTAAAGCAGGGTGGAGTGTACCCACTGGTCCGGCAGTCTTCTCCCCTATCGTAACCCAGGCGCTCTGGCCAGGTTGAAGATACGGCATCTCCTCCTCCATGAATGAAACTTCGCTTACGCCCAGAGCTCCAAGCAGCCCCAGTACAGCTCCCTTAATATCGAAAAAATCAGATTTCTCCATATCGCGATACCAGGACTTGTCGCTCCTCTCCCCGGTCATCACCGCAGCTATTCGTATTCTCTCTTCGGAGATCTCACATGAAGTGCAGGGCAGAAAAGTCCTGCCAACCTCATAGATCTTTACTCTATCGATTCTCCTTGAGAGGTTCAGTTTGACTGTCCGAAGCAGTCCCGGAAGAAGACTGGTACGCATGACAGTCATTTCATCGGAGATCGGATTCAAAAGCGCTAATGGTTCAGGGCCGCCTGTAAGTCCAAGATCTGCAAGTTCACTTCTGCTGATGAAGCTGTAGGTAATGCTCTCGGAGTAACCCATCCCTTCCATGGCTGATTTTGCCGTTTGTATCACACGCTCTTCGGGTTCCGGCTTCACCGGTATGGTCCTTCCCAGGGGCATAGTCACCGGTATCTCCTGGTATCCATGTATTCTTGTAATCTCCTCTATCAGATCTTCCTCACTGTTGATGTCTCTCCTGAACCCCGGAGGTATTACCTTCCAGATTCCGGACTTGCCTTTTCTGACCGTCAGCCCCAATTTTGTCAGAATTGAATACATCTCCTCTTCCGGGATCTCGATACCCAGAAATTCTTCTACCCTGGAGGTTCTGAATTCTACAACACGCTCCTTCTCAACTCGAGGATGAGCGTCCAGCGCCCCTGCGAATATTTCTCCTCCGGCCCACTCCTTCACGAGTTTTGCCAGGCGGTCTACCGCTCGGACAGTACCTGAGGGATCAGTCCCCCTTTCAAACCTGTATGACGCTTCTGTTGATAAACCCAGCCTCTTTGCACCCCGCCTGATAGTAACAGGATCGAAACAGGCACTTTCAAGCAGGAGGTCTACAGTGTCGTCCCTTACCTCGGAACTCTCGCCACCCATTATGCCCGCCATGGCCACCGGACCCAGACCGTCACATATAAGCAGATCCTCGGATTCAAGTTTTCTTTCCTGACCGTCCAGAGTTCTGAGGGTTTCTCCGACCGAAGCGCGGCGCACCACTATCCTGTTTTCTCCCAGCAGATTGTAGTCGAATGCATGAAGTGGTTGGCCCATTTCCATCATGACGTAATTGGTAGCGTCCACAATGTTGTTGATGCTCCTCACATCCACCGACTCAAGTCTTTTGACTATCATTTCGGGGGCCGGCCCTATAGTCACGCCTGTCATAACCCTTCCACTGTATCTGGGACAGCCATCCGGGTCTTCAATATCGATACTGGACATAGCTTCAACCTGTGTTTTGCTCTCTTCAACATCCGTGTCGGGGTATTTAAGTTCCTTGTCGTAGAGAACAGCCAGTTCCCTCGCTACTCCCACGTGGCAGAGCAGATCAGGCCTGTTTGGTGTCACAGAAAGCTCCAGTACAGTGTCGCCATCAATTTTGGAAATGCCCTCCACCTCCAGACCGGCCATGGTGAGGTCATCCGCTATCTCCTCTGGTGAGTGGTCTATTTCAACGTAATCTGATAACCAGTTTAAATTAACCTTCATTTATGTTCGTTCCTCCAACTCATAATTTGGCTTTCCGACCTGCCGACACAGGAACTAATCTTCGGAATTCAGAATACAGAATGCAGAATTCTGACTTCTGACTCCTGACTCCTGAATTCTGAACTACGTGAATTGAGACAGGAACCTCAGATCATTCTCGAAAAACAACCGGATATCATCGATGCCGTATCGGAGCATCGCAAGCCTCTCTATCCCTACACCAAAGGCGAATCCGCTGTACTTTTCCGGATCATAATTCACGAACCGGAAGACCTCGGGATGTATCATTCCCGAGCCCAGGATCTCAAGCCAGCCGGTGTCCGAACAGACTCTGCAACCACTTCCAGAGCACATGACACAACCGATATCCACTTCCGCGCTGGGCTCAGTGAAAGGGAAAAAGCTGGGCCTGAACCTGACGGGTGTTCCTTCACCGAAGAACTGGTTTACGAACTCGATCAGAACACCTTTCAGGTCGCTGAAGGTTATCCTGTCATCCACAATAAAACCCTCTACCTGATGGAACATCGGTGAGTGCGTAACATCGTAATCGACCCTGTAAACTTTCCCCGGCGAGACAATCCTCAAGGGAGGCTGCTCCGTCTCCATCGTCCTTATCTGTACAGGTGAAGTGTGTGTCCTCAAGACTGTGTCTTCGCCAAAGTAGAAGGTATCCTGCATATCACGGGCAGGGTGGTCTTTCGGAATATTCAGCGCCTCGAAATTATAGTAATCCTTCTCGATCTCCGGTCCTGTTCTGACAGAGAACCCCATACCGCGGAAAATATCGAGAACTTCCTCCATCACTCTGTTTATCGGGTGCCTGTGCCCCATAACATGATCCACGGCAGGCAGCGTGATATCCACGCTCTGGCTCCGCAGCTTCTGAGCTGATTCAGAGGACCTCACCGTCTCCCTGCTGGTCTTGAGGGTCTCTTCCAGCTGTTTTCTGCCTTTGTTAACCGCCTCGCCGGCAGCCGGCCTTTCCTCGTCAGGAAGCTCTCCCAGTGATTTGAGCAGCGCAGTGATCTTACCCTTTTTTCCCATGTACTTGACGCGTATCGCCTCAAGCTCTTCACTGGATTCGACGCCCTCGATCTCAGTTTTTGCGTCTGTAATGAGTTTATCTACCTTCTTTTTCATCAGTCAGCTCCATTTGCACTTAATACTGGATTGATCCAAGATCCAATGTCCAAGATCCAAGATCGTAATACATTATCAGTTTTCCAATGTCTAATGCTCTAATTTCCAATGCTCCCGTTTCGCCCCCGATCTTGGACATTGGACGTTGGACATTGGACCGCCATAGATAGATTCTAATATTATGGCGCAATAAACAAAGGCCTCCATCCCCAGGGACGGAAGCCTTATTGCTCCGCGGTACCACCCCGATTCCCCCCTGACGGGGAGCTCTCGGCAGGCAAGTCAGTTGCCCTGCTCCTGTAACGTGGAGCAAACGTCACGCCCTACTGTCGTGTTCAGGTGTGAAGCTCGGGAGTGAAAGGGATACCCAGGGCCTGCAGGAAGGCTTTCAGCCAACGGCCTCCCCTCTCTGGGAAAGCCCGACAGGAACCCACTCTCCGTCAAAGCCTTTATTTCGTCAGTTTTTCTACCTCGTCATAATGGCCCAGGATCATGATAATGTCATTCTCGTTGAGCTTGACACTTGCATCAGGCGAGACATTCATGCTGGGTTCTTCACCTTCTACCGGATTCGAAGTAATTGCGAGAATAGTCACCCCGAACTTGGGCCTCACACTCAGATCACCGATGCTCTTACCAACCCAGCTTGTCGGCGTATTTATCTCGAAAACTCCGTATTCGTTACCAAACTCGATCTGTTCAACAATTGATGGTTTGGCCAGGTTACGCCCCAGCCTTCTGCCTGAGTCTATTTCCGGGTAGATGATCTTATCCGCGCCGATCCTGTCAAGGAACCGGCCATGAAGCTTGGTGACAGCCTTTGCTATAACATGCTGCACACCCAACTCCTTGAGGATCATTGTTGCCAGCATGCTTGCTTCTATATCTGACCCAATAGCAACTACAACAGTATCCATCTCTGTTATGCCCACAGCTTTGACTGCTTCTTCATCTCTGGCGTCGAGCTGCGCTGCCTGTGTAACTATTCCTTGAGCTTTCTTGACCCTCTCCATGTCGCTGTCGATCGCCAGAACCTGACAGCGGTTTTCAGTGAGACTCTCAGCGAGGCTCATTCCGAACCGTCCCAGTCCGATAACAGCTACCTGTTTCATAGGGTATTAAGCGCTTTGTTCAAGGTTACCTGTGGCGATCTTCACCAATTCGGCAAAGGCAGCTTCATCATGAATCGCCAGGTCGGAAAGAACCTTACGGTCGATAGTGACACCAGCCTGGGAGAGTCCATGCATGAACTTGCTGTAGGAAAGCCCATGGCTGCGTGCCCCAGCGTTGATCCTTACTATCCAGAGCTTCCTGAAATCTCTTTTCCTGGTTCTTCGATCCCTATACGAATACATCAGAGCCTTTTCAAGGGTAGTCCGGGCCTGCCCAATCAGGTGTTTCCTTCCTCCCCGGTATCCCGATGTCTGGGCGAAAAGGTTCTTTTTTCTTTTTTTGGCGCTAACCGCCCTTTTTATTCTGGGCATTTTTGTTCTCCTGAAACTTACTTTACGTAAGGAATGAGTTTCTTGATATTTTTCTCATCGGCACTATGGACAAAGGTTCCTGACCTGAGCCGCCTTTTTCGCTTCTGGTTCTTGCTTGTAAGAATGTGGCTGTGAAAAGCCCTTCTCCTCTTCACCTTGCCGCTGCTGGTACGTCCAAACCTCTTGGCTGCACCCCTGTTTGTTTTTATCTTGGGCATCTCTACATTCTCTCCTTAGGTGCTGGGCGCAAGGACCAAGATCATATTTCTACCTTCCATCTTGGCCTGCTGTTCAATGATGCATTCTCCTTCAAGCAATTCCAGGAACCGTTCCATTACGATCTGGCCGCGTTCCGGGTGTACTATTTCCCTCCCCCTGAACCGCACAGTGACCTTGATCTTGTTACCTTCTGAAAGGAAGCGTCTTGCATTTCTGGCCTTGACTTCCAGGTCGTGCATGTCAGTCTTCGGCCGGATCTTGATCTCCTTAATCTGGATTACCTTCTGCTTTTTCTTGGCGATCTGGGCCTTCTTGCTCTGCTGATACTTGAATCTACCGTAATCCATTATCCGGCAGACTGGAGGGCTGGCGTTGGATGCAACTTCAACAAGGTCCAGACCGCTATCGTAGGCAACATCCAGTGCGTCTTTTTTGGACATCACTCCAAGCTGCTCCCCCTCCGAACCTATAACGAGCACCTCATTGGCCAGGATCATCTCATTTACCGGAGTGCCTCTGTTTTTGGTTATCTCTTCCCTCCTTAGGTCTACAGTGTCGGGAGTGCGATCTCATCCCTGACGCTATCAATGAAACTGTCTAGGGACACAACACCCCTGTCGCCGTCTTCCCTGTGCCTTACCGAAACGGCACCAGACGCGGCTTCTTTTTCCCCTATAATCAACATGTAAGGGATCTTTTCCAGGCGGGCTTGCCTGATCTTGTAACCGATTTTCTCATTTCTCAGGTCAGTTTCAACCCGGAAGCCTTGTTTTTTCAACGTTCCCGCCACGGATTCGGCATAGTTAGCACTCTTGTCTGTGATTGTCAACACCTTCACCTGAACGGGTGAAAGCCACACAGGAAAGGCTCCAGCGTAGTGTTCTATGAGCACTCCCAGGAAACGGTCAATGGATCCGAGAATGACCCTGTGCAGCATGATAGGTCTGTGGCGAGCGCCGTCCTTGCCCACGAAGTGGAGGTCGAACCTTTCGGGAAGCGCAAAATCACACTGGATAGTTGCACACTGCCACATTCTACCAATTGCATCCTTCAGTTTCACATCGATCTTCGGTCCGTAGAAGGCGCCATCACCCTGATTTACCGTATAGGGAAGGTTTTCGTCTTCCAGAGCCTCCAGGAGCGCGGATGTTGCCTTCTCCCAGTCTTCTTCTGTCCCGATGGACTTTTCGGGCCGTGTGGATACCTCAAACTCGTATTCGAACCCGAAAACACCCATGACGTCAATAACAAGTGAAATGACTCCCCTGATCTCCGAGTTCAGCTGATCAGGGGTGCACAGGATATGAGCGTCGTCCTGTGTAAAACCGCGAAGTCTAAACAATCCGTGCAGAACACCCGATTTCTCGTGCCTGTAAACAGTTCCCAGCTCGAAATACCTGATGGGAAGGTCACGATAACTTCTGATCCTGGATTTATAGATCAACATGTGCGCGAGGCAGTTCATGGGCTTGATACCGTACTGTGTGCCCTCTACTTCCGTAAAATACATGTTCTCGCGGTAGTTTTCGAAGTGCCCCGATTTTTTCCAGAGATCCAGCTTCAGAAGCTGGGGTCCAATGACAATATCGTAACCTCTTTTCAGGTGTTCAGCCTTCTCGAAATCCTCGAGGATCGTACGGATAAGAGCACCCTTGGGATGGTAAATAACGAATCCGGGACCCGCTTCTTCAACGATGGAGAATAGATCCAGTTCCCTTCCGAGGCGCCTGTGGTCACGTTTCTTTGCTTCTTCCAGCCTGTTCAGGTGCTCCTTTAATGTTTTCTTCTTTGGGTAGGCGGTACCGTATATCCTCTGGAGCATCTTGTTCTTCTCGTCACCTCTCCAGTAGGCTCCCGCCAGGCTCAACAGGGCAAAGGACTTGATATATCCTGTATCAGGGACGTGGGGTCCCCTGCACATATCCACGAAATCATCCTGCCGGTAAATGGAGACGGTTTCGTCATCGATCTCCTCGATCAGTTCAACCTTGTAGGCCTCTCCCAGGTCCTTGAACATTTTTATGGCGTCGGCTCTGGGGAGCTCCTCTCTTGTGTATGGTATCTTCTGTGAAACGATCCTGTTCATCTCCTCTTCGATACGGGGAAGATCTTCTTCCGTGATCGTATCCGGGAACTCGAAATCGTAGTAGAAACCATCCTCTATTGAGGGGCCGATGGCCAGCTCTGTACCCGGGAAGAGTCTTTTTACAGCCTGGGCCATAACGTGGGATGCGCTGTGCCTGAATATATCCTTACCCTCAGGATCATCGAAGGTAACAAACCTGACCTGCGAATCGTTTACGGGCACAATATCCAGATCCACAAGCCTGTCGTCCACCACTGCAGCGATGGATTCCTTCCCAAGGCGAGCGCCGATGGACGCAGCGATCTCACTTAGCGTTGTGTTGTCTGAAAATTCCTTCTGTGACCCGTCTGGGAGGGTGATTTTCAATGTAATTCTCCAACTGTTCAACGCGCCCATTGCGGGGCGCCCGAATCAATGACTTGCACCGCAAGTCGTTGATTTGTGAGGAAAGTGAAAATGACACTTTTCGCTTTCCGCGGAGTAAAAAGCCATGGATGGACTTTTTACGACCCTGTCATAGTCTAATGTTCAACGTTGGACATTGGACATTGAACGTTGGACTCGGCCAAAGGCCGACAAAAAGGGCATCCTGGAAAGGTTATCAAGATGCCCCGTTCTTACAGATGGTAGGCACGGGCGGTTTCGAACCGCCGACCCCTGCCGCGTCAGGGCAGTGCTCTCCCACTGAGCTACGTGCCTACAGGATGTCGGATTAACTAACAACAAGTGTATCCTTTGTCAAGCTGCTGAATGGTAAATAGCCTTGCCTTGAGCCTTGGGCTTTGGGCTTTGGGCTTTTAATAATAAAGCTTATGCTTACCATAGCCCACAGCTCAGAGCTCATTGCCCTAAATGCCCAGAGCCCATAGCCTTTCATCTCATAGTGAGATGGAATACACCGTCCCAATAAGCACATCAGTAGTAGGGACCAGCCCTCCGGCAGTTTCATCAAATACCCATGAGTGCTGGAGGGAGAGTTTGAGCAAAAGATGGGGAAGAAAACTGTACAGCGCACCGATCCTGGTGAACAGGTCTCCATCGTTGCTAAACAGCGTCTGATCTTCGCCAAAGGCTCTTGACCAGATATCGGCTTCAAGGCCCCTCTTGTCTTCCTCCAGCAGTTTCAGGGACAATCCGGATCTCCTCATCGAGTTATCGTCAAAGCGATCATAACTGGTTTCAATGGAAAAATGCTCCCCAATAGCATATCTCAGCCAGATCGAGTCCATGCGCCTGTCCGGAGCAGTGCTGCCCTGGGGAAACAGTTTCCTTTGTGTCGCTCCCCCCCCGGTCAAGCCCCACCTTTCCAGCAAGTATAATTCGTCAAAGTAGGCCGGAACATATCCATTGTCGCACTGAACAGTACCTGCTTCGATCGTCAGGCGATTAAGATAGAACTGGGAGAAGTCCAGTTCGACCATAAGGCTCCCACCCTTTCCAGCAGAATCTCTTCCAAGAGATCCGGAATGCAGTTTGATCCACATGTCCAGTACCCTTCTGTTCAGGACACGGACATGACCCTGGATATTGTTTCCAGCTACCCTTTCCCGGGTATCTGCCTTCGGCCTGCCATCCTCAAAGACATTTGTAAAATCAATGGGAGCATCCGGGTCCACAGCACTTTCCAGAACAACTGCCGTTCCCGGGCTGGGCCTGTACTTGAGGGCTACTGCTGTAAGTTGGGGATCAACAACCCTGTCCACCAGCATCTCAAATTCAGCCTTACCCCAGGTTCCGCTAAAAATGAAACCGGGTAGAACATAATTAAATTCGGCGTCACCCCGGACCCCTCGAACCAACTGTCTGCTTCCGATCGAAAGTCCATTCACCGTAGCCAGACCGACATTAAACGATCCAGATCCGGATTTGAACGTTAACTCATTCAGAGGTCGGATAAAATCGCCTCTGCGTTTCCATTCCTCCTCTAAGAATCCCGTTCCCTCAAAGTTCCACCTGGGACTGAGATCAAGGGAGAAGGCCCAGTGTTCAGATCGGTACGACGGCGTCATGATCAACACACCCAACGTCTGGGTCTCCTCCGCCGACCTGTCTTCAGAAAACGCAATACCGAAACCCCCGGTAAGGTTCCATATACCATCCGCACAGTAGGCTGAAGCGGGCATTAGTAACACTAATAAGACAGTTAAAAGGTATCTTCTCACTTTGTCCTCAGGGTGATATTAACATTGTCGCAAAAAGCCCGTGAGCGGCTTTTTGCTCCGCGGGAAGCGAAAAACGTCGTTTCCGCTTCCCTCACGGATCAGTGACTCAAGACTAATGTCATTGATCCGGGCGCCCACACTCGGGCGCGATGATGACTTCTCGCAACATCTTTTCGGCAGGTCTGATTTAGCCGATTATTCCTCCAGGGACCTGAAACCAGCCAGGATATAAACCACACCGGATACAACTGTCAGCAAGCCGGTTATTAAAGCCAGTGGGTTAAAGTAGGGAACAAGGGATGGAATTTTCTTTGCAACACCTGCACCGATCAGCAGTGCCCAGACTACTGTCAGGAACTGAAAAAATGTTGTTGCCTTGCTCACCATGCGCGGCTTTATGTCAAGGTGCCCAGTGAGATGGTAAACGGTTACGGAACCGAAAACTATGATTATATCCCTGCTGATCACCGCTATTGAAAGCCACAGAGGAACGATCTTGAGGAACGCAAGACTTACGTATGAAGTAGTAATAAGAAGCTTGTCCGCCATGGGATCCAGAAAAGTTCCCAGCCTGGTCTGCATATTCCAGACTTTGGCAATAAATCCGTCCAACCCATCAGTAATAGCCGCTGCGAGGAATACCCAAAACGCAAAGGTGTAATTTCCCTGCAGCACCTTGTATAGAAACAGGGGGATCAAGAGTATTCTGATAACTGTTAATGCATTAGGTAAATTCATTTTTTTAGTTCAACGTTCAATGCTCAACGTTCAATGCTCAACGTTCAACGTTTTACAAACTCGAATACGAATTACACACTAAATATTACAACTAGTTAGTTAACTTTGAACCTTGAACGTTAAACGTTGAACGGCTTGAGGGCTGTTCTTGTATGCCCTCAAGCCTATTTAATACGCGCATCCACAGTGATAACATACGAAAACAGAGATTTATGACGCCCCAGATAGTCTTCCACAGCAAGTATAACCGCCCTGGTATCGGGTTCAAGACGTACGGTCTGATAAAGATTTCTTCCCCTTCTCCTGGCCCTGGTGTCCGAGATCAGCTTGCCGGCGGAGGAAAAGATCCTCACCCTTGATTGCAATTCGTCAGGACCAGTCAACTCCACACGAACTGCCAGCTCAACTGTCCGCTCCGGAAGCAGGAAGTGATAGAAGTCGTGGTCTTTGGAATAATCTATCTTGCCGATGATCCCCATACCGACAGGGGCGATGTTGGCCGTGTAGATCGTATCATTTTCCTCCTGCTCAGCCCACTGTACCTGTTCGATCTTTTTCAGGTCTTCCGGATTCTCCAGGCCGGGCACAGGGATCCTTTTGTAGAATGGAACCTCAAGGCCGTATTCAATAACGCCCTGCACCGCCGCGGGGTCGTCTTGGAGGATAATGGTGAAAACGCCATCGTTTTGTTCTGCGTCAAGGGAAAACCCGGATAACTCGATCTCCTTCAGGATATCGATCACTTCGGATGCAGCCATGGCCGTCCAAAGGTTCAAACGAGCCTGCTCCTTAGTGTACGCAGCAGGAAATATAGAAGCCTCCTCACCAAGTCTTGCTTTTAATCTGTATGTCAGCTCCCTTATGACAAAAGATGTAACTGATCCCTCAATATTCAGGGTATAGGAGCTACTGATAGTCTCCCTGTCAACGTAATCCGCTTTCAGTTCTGCCGCAACCAGGGCTGAAAGTTCCTTGATATTCCGGGAAAACTCGCCGCCAATAACGCGCTTGTCCGTGGACTTGAAAACCATCGTCAACTCCCGACTGTCAGCAAATGCTGATTCAGCAGTTCCTGTATCTATTGCCTCAACGTTCAGCTTGACAGGTATTTTCAGGGAATCAGAATTCCCTTCTATCTCTCCATTCTTCTGAAAGTTCACGCCGATTGCCAAGTCGGTCATGGCATCAATACCCGCAATGACCAATGATCCCGGAGTCTGCGGAGGCCTGATGATCCTGAATGCAGGTTTTACTTCCCCTACCTCACCCTCTATTCCCTCGTCTGCGCCTTCATTAATAATCGCTTCTGAGGGCGGAGGTATGAATGTGATGCCGTCATCGATCAGGTTTGAACTGATAGCATCACTTGCCTGCTTAGCCAGTAGCTCGGCCAGCTCCCGATCGATCGGAACATCCAGAGTAACAAACACAGAAGCCAGCGGCGGACTACCGGGAACCTTTATTAGTCCCACCTTTGACAGGTGCTTTCTCAACAATTCCATGTCTACTCTGACAGAAAGGTTGATCGTATATGCCAGATTACTTATGTCCTGGTTATCGATCTTGTAGTTGGTGATGAACAGATCCGCCTGCGGAACTATTTTTTCATTTAGGAAAGAACTAAAAGCTTCATATGTTTTTTCCGGGAACATCTCTATCAAAGCCCTCTGTACCGCCTTTCCCTTGGTTATGTTCAGGGCTTCTGCCTGCGCCTTTATAATATTTCCATTTTCTATCGGGGCGTAATCCGAAACGTAATAGATCCCTGATACGGCGAATGCCGGCATCGAAGTCATCATGACCGACACCGTAATAAGCAAAATCAGAACTTTTAGCCTAAGGTAGCTCAAAGTTGCCTCCGTATCCCTTATAAAACATGTCCAACGACCAACGTCCAATGTCCAACGTATAAATAAGACAATCTTTGACGAAATGCTAACAATTTATTCCTGGCAACTCTAGATTGGAGGTTAGACCAAAGGTGCGTTACAACCAAGAAATGATACTTAAAACTAGCATAATATCTTGTTAATACAGATGGTTATCTATATATTCTCATAATTCACCTTAAGTATTTGGTTTGTTTAATTTATCCTGACATTGGACGTTGGACCTTGGACATTGGACGCGGTCAATCGCTTAACCTTTTCGCAATACTGACCGCGACCTCACTTAGCTGTTCCCGGTCCTTGATCTTGAACCAGCGAACGTTATCTTCTCCACGGAACCAGGTCAGTTGCCGTTTAGCGTAACGGCGGGTATTTTTCTTGATCAGTGAAACAGCTTCTTTAAGGGATACCTCCCCGGCAAGGTGAGACATCAACTCACTGTAACCGAGTCCCTGCATGGGATTAAGATCCCGGCCGAACCCCGACTCTGCCAGGTGCCTGACCTCCTCTAAAAACCCCATCTCTATCATCCTGTCCACACGCTGATCTATCCACATGTACAGCAGATCTCTTTCCGGTTCAATACAGATCATTTCAGTTCGGAAGGGACGGTCTGAAAACCGGTGTTTGTCCTGAAGTGCGCTTATGGGTTCTCCCGTCAGTTCCATAACCTCCAGGGCTCTTACTATTCTCACGAGATCCCCCTGGTTGATCCGGTCGGCAGACACTGGATCCACTTCCTTTAAGCGACGATACAAGATGCCTTTATCCTCGTCGTCGAGAGCCAGCAGTTCACTGCGCAGCTTCTCATTCCTGGAAGGGCCTGGAAAGATACCGCCCATGGCGCCTCTAATGTAAAGTCCCGTGCCGCCAACCATAACAGGAAGGTTACTCCGTTGATCTATTTCAATGACAGTCTTTCTGGAAAGTTTAATATACTCGCCTACACTGAATGCCTCGTCCGGGTCCCGGATATCCAGGAGGTGGTGGGGAACCTTTCGCCTCTGCTCTTCATCCGGTTTAGCAGTCCCTATATCAAGTAATCTGTACACCTGCATGGAATCCGCATTGACTATCTCAGAAGGGAGAATGCCGGCGATCCTCATGGCGAGATCTGATTTTCCGGAACCGGTTGGTCCCCCAATAGCCAGCAGGAAGGGTTTGTCTATCATCTCCTCAAGAACAGCTTCTCCAGTTCCACTTCAGAAAGAAATATACGTGTCGGCCTTCCATGTGGACACGAAAATCCTGACTCAGCAATTTCGAGATCTGCAAGCAGGTTCTCCATATCCTCCATCGAAAGAGTTTTTCCGGCCATTATGCTCTGTTTGCAGGCCCATCTGCTAATGTGCAGCGCTATTTCTTCAGGCACATCTGAGACTTCGTCAAGATCAGATGCCAGGGATTCGGCCACACTTTTTGAGAGATCCTGGGGAATCTCCGCTGGAAGGGCGGTTATCCTGACCACACTGTCTCCAAACTCCTCCAACTCGAAACCGAATGCTTCTAGCAGCGGGCGTTTTCTGAGCAAATTTGTTGCCTCGGCACTGCCAAGCTGAAGCAGGACTGGAATCATAAGTCTCTGGGATGGCCTGACAGTCGATCCATACGCCTCCATCAGGCGATTGTAGACGATACGCTCATGGGCCGCATGCTGGTCTACGACAGCCAGCCTGCCGTCGATCTCGGAAATGATATAAGTCCCGAGGGCCTGTCCGATCACCCTGGTTCCTCTATCCATGGACAACTGCCCGGTGGGAGGGGTCTTTTCCTCCAATACACCTGCAGCGGGCAAAGCTGCCGATCCTCTTTCTGCATCAGGCGCATCCCTTGCCGGCATTGATCCACTGCCCCGAGGTTGGGAAGTATCATATGGATGAGCCACTGTTAAGGGTGAAAGCTCGTTTAGCGCCTCTTTAAGCGCTGCGGAAACAGACCTGGGCCTTGCCAATCTGATTTCCCGCTTGGATGGATGGACATTGACATCCACGTCGCCTGGCAGTACTTGCAGGGACAGTACCAGGGCCGGATGCCTCCCGGAAGGGTACCTCGTCGAAAGAGCAGTAGTGATCAATCTTGTCAGCCCAGGATCTCTTACCGGCCTCCCGTTAACAAGGATATGGTACCTTGTCCTTCTGGAATATGTCATATCGGGTGGACTGATAAATCCATCCACCATTACATCCTCAGTATGAGCCTGAATCCTCATCAACCTCCGTGCCGTGTCATCACCCCACATAGTCCACACCCTCTCCCTCAGGGATGCTACTTCGGGCAGAACAGTGTGAATACCTCCGGGGCCGGTTACCTCAAAGTGCACATCCGGCCTTGTCAGAGCTGCTTCTTCCACAGTTCTGACACACCATGCCATCTCGGTATCGGCGCTCTTGAGAAACTTCCTGCGGGCGGGGATACGGGAAAAGATACTGGAAAGGGTTACAGAGGTACCCTTTACCGTAGGGCCGGCCTGAACAGATACAAGTTTGCCATTATCAATTGATATCCTGTTACCGGTCCCTCCCCTGCCGTCCCAGGTCTGTAGAGAAAACTTTCCCACCGCCGCTATACTGGGGAGAGCTTCCCCTCTGAAGCCCAGGCTCGTGATCCGCAAAAGATCTTCGGGACCCGCGATCTTGCTCGTGGCGTGACGCTCTATGGATAGGAGGGCTTGTTCCCGGCCCATACCCGTACCGTTATCTGTAACCCTGATCTCCCGTTTGCCACCATCCCGGAGATGAACTGTTATTCTGGAGCTTGACGCATCAAGGGAGTTTTCCAGCAGCTCCTTTACAATTGACGCAGGGCGTTCTACAACTTCACCCGCAGCTATCAGATTGACGAGGCTGTCGGGAAGAACCCTTATCCTAGGACTCATCTTCCCTTTTGCCCTTTCTGTGCGCTGACTTTTTCTCCCTCATGCGTTTTATCTGTTCTCGTATTTCAGCAAGTCTGGCTGAAATCTTCTCCTCGTTCCCACTACCTGTTGGTGAATAGTACCTCCGCTCCTTCATTTCATCAGGGAAAAAAGAATGTCCTGAAAGCCCTTCGGGCATGTCATGAGAATACTCGTAGCCTTTGCCGTAACCCAGGTCTTTCATAAGCCCGGTGGGCGCATTTCTTATATGGAGTGGAGCAGGCCGAGCCGGCTCTTCGCGCACGTCCCTCACAGCCTTTCCATATGCGCGATAAACCGAGTTGCTCTTGGGCGCCATAGCAAGGTATACAACCAGTTGAGCCAGCACAAGATCTCCTTCCGGAACACCGAGGATATCAAAGGCCGCAAAAGCCGAAACCGCCTGCTGAAGAGCAGAAGGATCAGCCATACCAATATCCTCACAAGCGGCCCTGATCAGGCGGCGGAGGACATATCTGCGATCTTCGCCCCCTTCCAGCATTCTGGCAAGCCAATATAGTGAAGCATCCGGATCGCTCCCTCTTATGCTCTTGTGAAGGGCACTTATAATATTGTAGTGTTCCTCCCCCACCCGGTCATATGCCAGAGCCTTCTTCTGGAGGGCGCTGCTTACCTGATCCGGACCAACCGTTCTCCTTCCCTTGTCATCAACCTCCGCAAGCAGAGCACACAGTTCCAGGGCGGTGAGGGCCCGCCTGGCGTCCCCATCCGCAAAGGCGATTATCTGATCAACTGCCTCGGTCGTAACCGTGAGATCGAGGTCTGAGAGTTCGTCATCCTCCTTTAGAACCCTTTCAAGCAACATGGCAATATGCTCATCACTGAGTGGGGAAAAAAGAAATACCTTGCTCCGTGAAAGGAGCGCTGAAATGACCTCGAAGGAAGGATTTTCAGTAGTGGCGCCTACCAGAATAACATCCCCCCGTTCTACGAAGGGTAAAAAGGCATCCTGCTGGGCCTTGTTGAAGCGGTGGACTTCGTCTATGAAAAGAATGGTCTTCATGCCCGTGCTTCGGCGTATCCTTCTCGCCTCTGACATGACCTCCTTCATCTCCTTGCTTCCGGAAGTAACAGCGCTGTAGGAGAGGAAGAGTGAATCCGTCCTCTTGGCAATAAGCCGTGCAAGGGTTGTTTTACCTGATCCCGGCGGGCCCCAGAAGATCACCGAACTCAGTTTGTCATCCTCGATCATTCTCCTGAGGATCGCCCCTTCGGACATGAGTTCCTCCTGGCCCAGAAAATCATCCAGAGTTTCAGGTCTCATCCTGTCCGCAAGAGGTCCAGATCTTTCCCCCTTTTCCAGTATCTTTTCAGGTGGGAAGAGGCTTCCGGTGCTCTCTTCTATGGCGCTATTTTCTTTAAATTTCTTGATTTTTCGAGACATATTCACTAAATTACCAGAAACTTTGTAAAGGGGAAAGGGCTCAGCTCGTTACTTGTCACAACAGCTCTCATGCCCTCCGATCGGGTTATTAAACTACCTGCCTGTCCAGAATGCAGAAGACAATGGAAAAAAATAATCGCATCCTGATAGTCGAAGATAACAAAAGCCTCAACGAGATCCTGTGCAAGATCGTGCAGTCAGAGGGCTACGATCCTGCGTCTGTTTCAACCGGAAAAGAGGCACTTGAGACGATCAGAGATGATGGTCCCTTTGACCTCGTCCTGCTGGATATCATGCTGCCGGACCCTGATGCCCCACCGGGGCTGGGGATCGACGGTCTGGAGGTTTGCAGACAGATAAAGGGAGATCCCGTTCTGAAGGAGACCCTGATCTTTATGGTCACGGTAAAGGACCAGCCCGACGACATTATGAAAGGTGTTGACGCTGGTGCGGACGATTATATAACAAAGCCCTTCAATACGACACTCCTGATCGCCAAGATAAAGGCCATGCTGAGGATCAAGCACCTTCAGGATGAGCTGATCAGCAAGAACAAACTTCTTGAGGAAATGGCTGTTACGGACGGTCTTACAGGGATACCAAACTATCGTCATCTGATCGACAAGTTGGCCGAAGAAATAAGGAGGAGCCGCCGCTACAGGACGCCATTCTCCATGATTCTTCTTGATCTGGATAATTTCAAAGAGGTTAACGATACATACGGTCACCGTCACGGTGATTTCGTCCTGAAATCTGTGGCCAACGCCATATACCAGGGTCTGCGGGAGACCGATCTGCTGGCAAGATATGGTGGAGATGAATTTGCGGTTCTCCTCACGCAGACTGATCAGGGCGGCAGCAGAAAAGTGGCTGAACAGATCCTGAACCGTCTCTCTGATCCTGTTCAGGCAGATGGACGTGATCACATGATAGCGGCAAGTATAGGTCTCGTTTCATTTCCCCCTGGCCAGATCGAATCCTCCGATAAAGTCATCATCGCCGCCGACGAAGCTCTCTACCGTGCAAAGAAGCTTGGTGGAAATCAGTACTTTTTTCTGGAGGGGGTTTCGGATAAAACTGACGACTAACCTGGTTCCAAATTCCAGGTTCCAGGTTCCAGGTTGTTTAGAACAGTGGAACAACGGTACAAAGGAACACTAGAAATTAGAGAATTAGGACATTGAAAAACAATAACTCCTTTAACGCAGAGGGCCGCTGGGAGGGCTAGTCAGCCCTTACCGCTGGGGGCCGCAGAGAAAGAAATTGTGTTGGGTTTACTAGAAACTAGAAACAAGAAACCAGAAACAGGTGGTAAGATATCCCCCTCTTCTCGCCTGCCGTCCAAAGTTTTTCAATAACGGCAGGCTTCCTCTCCCACCAGGGGAGAGAAAGAGTAAGGTTGTGGTGCTGTTTGTTAGCCCAGAGCCCATTGCCCAAAGCCCAGCGCCCATAGCCTGTCCTGAGCATCGCCACTGATTTAGTCGAAGGGCCCAGAGCCCATGGCCCAGAGCCCAGAGCCTGTTTTACACATCCAGTACTTTCAAAAGCTCTATCCTGATCTCATCAAGCCTGCCCTCTTCATCTATTTTATTTCCTTCGAGATCGGTGAGATAGAAAACATCGGCGGCCTGGTCCACCTTGGTAGATACTTTCGCGGTGTGGATTGAAAGACCAAGTGATGAGAGTGTTGACGTGATGGAATAAAGCAGCCCGATCCTGTCCTTTGTGTATATATCGACAACTGTGTAGTTATCCGATACTTCATTGTCGATCTCTATTCTGGTCGGTGCCTCCACTTCAACAACAACTGCTTTTTTTCTGGCAAGTGGCAGGGATGGCTTTCTCGTGTGGATCAGATCTTCCACGTTGAGATCACCTTTTAATACCTTCTCAAGCTCTCTACTAACCAGACGGAATTTAACAGAATCCGTTATCGGCTGCATTACGCTGTCCGTCACCTGGAGTATATCGAAAACTATCCCATCGTTCCTGGTCAGGATCTGGGCACCCAGGATGTTGACGTTGTTGGCGGCAAGAACGCCGGCGATCCTGGAAAACAGTCCGGGATGGTCGTTGGCAACAACGTAGAACTCAGTATATCCGCCGCCTCTGGGCTGGTGCCACTCGGATACAACTTCCTTTTCTCCCATTTCCAGATGCAGTGCAATAAGACGCGAGAGCTTTCGGGGTCTGAAAACAAGGTATGCCCTTTCGGTAAGCCGATCAAGTTCGTTTCTTATATCCTCTATGGGCAGTTTGTCGCCAATGTTCTCCTCCACTCTTTTCCTCGTTCTCTCGATCCTGTCCAGGACATCTCCCCACTTCAACCCCCCTGTCTCCAGGACCCTGTTTGTTTCCACGAAGAGCTCCGCTATCAGGCTGCCCTTCCATTCGTTCCATACTCCCGGTCCGACAGCCCTCAGGTCCGCCATCGTCAAAAGGAACATCAAATTAAGCCTCTCAACGGTTTCCATGAGGCTGGCAAACTCCTTTATTGTCTTCTCTTCGTTCAGATCTCTTCGCTGCGCTACGTGAGCCATCACCAGATGGTTCCTGATCAGGAAATCTATGGTATCAATGTCATCGTCGGGAAAATCCAGTCTGGCGGCTGCCACGGCCGCCATCTCCGCACCCCTCTCAGAATGACCAGGACCCGCACCCTTCCCAACGTCGTGGAGAAGGATAACCAGGAGGAGGAGCTGCCTGCTGTCCGCGATCTCCCCGTAAACAGTTCTAAAGATCTCGAGTCCGGGTTCCCTGGACTTGGGCAGCTCAACAATTTCTCTGATCGCTCTAATACTGTGCTCATCAACTGTATAGGTATGATAATAATCATGCTGCATCTTGCAGTGAATACCGGCAAACTCCGGAATATAGCTTCCCAGAAATCTCAACTCATTCATGAGGAGTAATGTTTCATAGAGCCTTTTGTCTTCATCAAGTACACTGAAGAAAATTCCCCGTATTTGTTCATTCTTTCTGAAGTCATCATCCACCAGTTTTAGAGATCGTCTCACTGCAACTGCTATTTCGGGGGAGAGCTCAAGATTCGTGTCCTGGTAGATCTTGAAAAGATCCATGAGGCGACCGGGATCCTCGCGGAAGAACTCTCCCGGGGGTTTCCTGCTGCAGATGGAACCCTCCGCCGAGTAGAATCCCCGGCCCAGATCCTTTTCCTTGAGCCGCCTGAGGATCCTGGGCATTCTCCTCTCTTTTTCCAGGCATTTTCTGATTATATTTTCTGTTATCTGGTGAACCTGCCCCGCGTGTGTGTAATACCTCTGCATGAAGCGTTCAACCGCGGGAATCCCGCTTCGATCCTCGAATCCAAAGCGCTTCGCAAGGTACGGCTGCCGTTCCATGCTGAGGTTGTCCCTTGCGGCATTGGCTGTGAAGTGCAGTTCACACCTTACCCTTTGAAGAAAATTGAGCGACGTCTTCAGGAGTCTCAGATCCCTCCTGTCTACGAGGTCCAGTTCTTCCAGCTCGTCGATCCTGTCTATCCCGTAGAGTACCTTTGCAACCCAGAGTGTTGTGTGGATATCTCTTAATCCCCCCATCCCCTCCTTAAGGTTCGGCTCGAGGACATAGACCGTCCCGCCGTGTTTGTTCAGACGATCTTCCATGCGTTTGAGCTTGCTTCTTACGAATTCGTCCCCTAATTTCGTCAGCACCTTTCGTCTGAAATCTTTCAGGAAGGTCTGGTACAGGTCCAGGTTTCCCTGGAGAAAGCGGGCATCCAGAACGGAAGTGAGGACGTCGAAATTATCGACCGCAAGATTCACACAGTCGTTGACGGATCTGGTACTGTAGCCGACGTCGAGGCCTGCATCCCAGAGAGTGTACAGCACCCTCTGCGTAAACTCCTCCGCCCATGGAGTTATCTTATCAGGCAGCAGGAAGAGCAGATCTATATCCGAGTGCGGGACAAGCTCCCTTCGGCCATAACTCCCCAGTGCCATGAGGACAAGTCTTTCATCTCTCTTTAAACCCTCCTGATTCAGGTTTTTTTCGGTCTGGTGATAGACAAAATCCACTATTTCGTCCATCAACCGTGTCAGTTGGGCTATTACTTCGAGGCTGTCGAGACCGGACTCATGTTCACTTTTAAGTGTATTCCACGCGCTCCGGTAGTCCTCCTGCAGCCGACTGCCCAGTTCCTCCGTTCCGCCTAATTCACTGAGCTGGTCCAGAGATAGAAGGCTCATGATGCCTCCAGACTGACCATGGCCAGCACCTTTTCGATGTACTGAATAATGCCGCGGTATATGGACTGGCCCAGAACCTCCCTGTAGGAATTGCTTGCGAGGAGCTTTTCCTCTCCTGGATGTGTTATGAAAGAGGTTTCCACAAGTACAGCCGGCATCTGGGCCCCGATCAACACGTAAAATGACGCCTGTTTAACACCATGGTTGTTCACATTTGAATATTTGGCCTTCAGGCCTCTGTAGAGACTGTCCTGGACGCTCTCTGCAAGCAGGCTTGATTGTTTAAGATTTGAAGTCCGCGTCAGGTCCAGAAGTATCCGCTCCAGATCTGCCAGACTTTGTTCAGATATTGCGTTCTCCAGCATAGCTGTTTCAGAGGATTCACGGTCCCTTGCAACCCCCAGGAAATATGTTTCTATGCCCCTGGCTTTTCTGCTGCGGCTCGCGTTTGTGTGGATCGATACGAAAAGATCCGCCTGGTTCTTGTTTGCAAAGGCTGTCCTCTCATCCAACCCTACATATTTGTCAGTGGTTCTCGTCAATAGAACCTCATAACCCTTCGCAACCAGTAGGGGCTTTATTTTTTTCGCCAATGCAAGGGTTATTTCTTTTTCCTTTGACCCTCTTCTCCCCACGGCGCCAGGGTCCTTCCCCCCGTGTCCTGGATCCAGGACTATCCGCCTGACCCCCAACCCCAGCTGCTTCGCAAGTGGTATCGGTGTTCCCATCTCAGCCCCGGTAGAAAAGGTTCCGGTAGATGTCCCGGTGGCTTTCCTGCCCATCACGTCCACAACGACCCTTGCGGGGTTTTCCATGGTGAACACCCTGTGGTCGGTCATATTGTCTATATCCAGAACCACTCGAACGGTGTCCTTATCGTATTGGCCTACCCTTGCCTGCAGCAGGAGGCCGTCCCGGATCGGTATGGGATCGGTAAGGCTAACTGGAACGGTTGCCCGTTTCAGGTCAAGGTAGAGCCTGGGGGGTTTGCCCGCAACGGGGTCTCTCTTCAGCCTGTGTTTTGTGAAACTGACCTTCCCGGTGGCATACACTACTACCCTTGAATATTCGGGATTGGACCATTGTCTGATTCTGGTGATGGTAACTTTCTTCGAACCGGAACTTACGGGAGTTTTTTTCCTTGTTGGCGCATATCTGGCAAGCTGCTTGAGCTTATCTTTCGCCTGACCGGTCATATCCCCTTTTGGATATGATCTGACTATGGAGTCATATGTCTTATAAGCGCTCTTTTTGTCACCCTTCTCCTCCTGTATCTCGGCAGCCATCAGGAGGGCATCATCCGCAAGCTTGCTCTTGGGGTATTTTTTTGCAAGCCGACGAAAGGCATCAAGACCGCTTTCCAGGTCCTTTCTCATCCAGGATTTTCTGTAGAGCTTCCTGTAAAGCACACCGGTGTTGAAGAGTGAATCGGGTGCCTTTGAACACCCCGGATACTTATCCACGATCTGACTAAACTTATCTATAACCCTGTCCCAGCTATCATGAAACCTCTGCTTACGTTCGCTTTTGAGCAGAGCGTAATAATCTCTTCTGGCCGCATCATACAGCCTCTCGCAGTAGGATTTAGCCGTGGCCTCGGTTGCAGATCCCAAAAGGAGAGAGACAGCTAACACAGTATATAAGACTGTTCTTCTATTAATCATAATATGGTCGTAAAAAGTGAAAAGTGTCATTTTCACTTTTACTTAAATCAATCCTCATCTTCGCTATATCGCCTTTTCAGGTCAGCAAGGTAGTTAAGGGCCTCAATGGGCGCCATACCGTCGAGATCGATGGATGATATCTCCTCTAAAAGCTTTTTGCCCGCAGATGAAAAGAGATCCATCTGAGGCTCCGGCAGGACTGGATCATTTACCGGTAAAAGTCCCTCTCCAGGACCAGCGACTATGGCAGGTCTGCCTTTCCTGTCAATGGCCATATCCTCCAGGTTTTGAAGGATCGTCTTCGCTCTTGCGATTACATCTTCCGGGAGGCCGGCAAGCCTGGCGACCTGGATACCGTAGCTCTTGTCGGACGGTCCTTCCTTAACACTTCTCAGGAATACCAGCTTGTCGCCCCACTCCCTTATCGCCACGTTGAAGTTGCGAACACCCTCTACAGTCAGAGCAAGTTCTGTCAGTTCATGATAATGGGTGGCGAACATCGTTCTACATCCCTGCCTCGTGCCCTCAAGTAGATACTCAGCCATGGCCCAGGCGATACTGATCCCATCGAAGGTACTGGTCCCGCGCCCTATCTCATCCAGTATTATAAGGCTGTCCGGTGTTGCATTGTTCAGGATGGCCGCCGTTTCAACCATCTCCACCATGAAAGTGGAAAGCCCCTTCGTCAGAACGTCCGAAGCACCTATTCTTGTAAAAACCCTGTCCACGGGGCTTATGATCGCCTCGGTAGCCGGAACAAAGGAGCCTGCCTGGGCCATGATAACGATCAGCGCGACCTGTCTCATATAGGTAGACTTACCGGCCATATTAGGCCCGGTTATGATAAGGAGACGGCTGTCTGTGGAGTCAAGATACGAATCATTGGGAACAAAACTTTCTTCAAGATTTATCCGTTCCAGTACAGGGTGTCTCCCTGCAGATATTGCCATTCTCCTCTCCGGATCATTTTCCAGTACGACTGGTCTTTCGTAACTCATGTTATGGGCAAGCTCAGCCAGAGCGGAAAAAAGATCCGATTCGGCGATTGAGGCAGCTGTCTCCTGCAGTTCTCCGATGAACCTCAATATCTGGTCACATATTCCGTCAAAGAGCTCTTTTTCCCTTCGCAGCAATCTCTCCTGAGCACTGAGAATGCTGTCCTCCATCTCTTTGAGCTCCTGCGTAATGAACCTCTCTGCATTTACAAGGGTCTGCTTCCTGACGTAATGTTCCGGCACCAATTCTCTATGGGTGTTGGTCACTTCCAGGTAGTAGCCAAACACCCTGTTGAACCCCACCTTCAGGGAAGGGATCTTCGTCTGCTCCCGCTCCCTTGACTCCAGGGAGCTTATAAAGGATTTCCCGTCAGTTGAGAGTGTCACCAGCTCATCGAGTTCGTTGTCGTAACCCTCCCTGATGACACCTCCATCCTTGACAACATTGGGTGGATTGTCGACGATCGCCTTGATAAGGAGCGTTCTAAGATCCTCAAGGTCATGCACACGTTGGTAGATATCCTTGCCCAGGTTGGAATCGAGTTCCGACAGAAGGGTCCTCAAAGCCGGTATCTGCTCCAGCGTATCTCTCAACGCTCCGAGATCCCTGGGAGATGCTGTCCTGGAGCTTACCCTGGACAGTATCCTGTGGACATCGGACATTTTCTTCAGGATACCGCGTATCTTTCCCCTGAGAACTACATCCGAAACCATCTCTGCCACCAGGTCCAGCCGGGCTTCAATTCGTTCAACTGACTTGAGTGGCCGTACCAGGACCTCTCTCAACTGCCTGGCACCCTGGGGGGTTACCGTAACGTTCATCAGATGAAAAAGGCTGCCATCTTTTTCGCCACCCGGTACTGGTCTGATTATTTCCAGGTTAGTAAGGGTAGTTTCGTCAAGAATGAGGTTCTCTGCGGGGTAGAGAGGAACCGGGCCCCTTATATGCTTCAGGCCGGATTGATGCACCTGCTCCAGATAGGACAGGGCCGCACCAGCCGCACCTACGGCAAGGGAATTTGATTCGATACCGAATCCCGCCAGGGTCCGGACTCCGAAGAAATTACGTAGCGTCTCATCTCCAAGATCAGGTTTGAATCTGTAGCCTTCCAGTCTCGTTATATGACCCCCTCCCTGAAAGGTCCCGGCATTTTCCGGGAGGAGAATCTCCCTCGGTGAAAACTGTGCCAAAACGTTTTCAAGTTCCCCCAGGACGTCATCGCCAGTCAGCTGCAGAACCCTGAATTCACCGGTGGATACATCCACCAGAGCCAACCCGGCCTCCTCATCGGACACAACAACAGATGCCAGGTAGGATGGCTCTGTGGCGTCGAGGAGGGTCTCTTCCACGGCCGTACCAGGTGTAACGACCCTGGTGACCTCCCGTTTCACGAGTCCCTTGGCCTTCCTCGGGTCTTCAACCTGTTCGCATATGGCAACCTTATGTCCGGCCTGGACGAGCTTGTTCAGATATCCTTGTGCAGCGTGATACGGAATACCGCACATAGGGACGGAATCATCCTTGCCTTTGTCCCTACTGGTCAGGGCGATCTTGAGCACATCGGCCGCACAAACGGCGTCCTCCATGAACATCTCGTAAAAATCCCCCATACGGAAGAAGAGAATAGCGTCGGGATGCTGACCCTTGATGGAAAGGTACTGTTTCATCATGGGAGTGGATGTACCACCTTTTGACTGTGAATTTTTCACTTTCTGATCATCCTCACTTCATAGGACGTCAGCTTTCTGATATTTTCTGACAAAAGCATCCCCTCTACAGGATCAGCAAAAGGTCCGAAGCGGAAATATGTTCTACCCATGACCTTTACTTTGCTACTGGGAACATCCTCTACTGCATCCCTGATCCGGGAAGGAAGCTTCTCTCTGGACGGTAACGGACCAAGGAGAACGTATAGTTGTTCCGTAACGGGTTCCTTCCCCTCAAATCCCTGAAGAGCAAGGGAGGCGAAGAAATCTTCCTCTCTACCGATCCAGGCAGACAATACAGGTATCCCGGGCAAAACAGCCTTCACTCTGGCAAGGGCACTGTCGTGCCTGTCCAATGCCATCTCACATAGGGCGATCTTCAGCTCAACAATGCCCTCTGGTGCTCCTGCATGCTTTGCTTCCCTGTACCTTCTCGTAGCCTCCGAATAGTAGCCACCGCTGTAAAGAGCATCCCCGATTCCAAGTATCCCCTTCCATTTGGCATTTTCGGGGAGCTTTTCCTCTGATCTTTCAAAAAATTCCTTACTCTGTCGGAAGTCGCCCGTGAGCAGAGATATTCTGCCCAGCAGGTATAGCGCCCTCACAGATCCAGGTCCACCACCTTCTGCTGCCCTGCCTAAATATTCTTCAGCCTCCTCCAGATTACCTGACATATAGTACGCTTCTCCAAGATATACGTCCGAGGAGCTGGTGAATGCTGTATGAGCAAGGGAAAGGATAATGACGATCGGGATAAACCGCAGCAGCCTTATAATGGCCCTGGATCTTCGGCCTGACTTGCCGGCGGTGGGGTTATCCAACTCTACTCATCCCCCTCCGGATCCGAATCCTCCCAGTCTGCGGCAGGGGAAATTTGCTGAGTCGAAAGGTTTTTTCCATCCTCCTTTTCAGGAGTTTCAGAGGTTGTTTCCTTACTGTCTTCACTTTCATCCGTATACTGTGTCACTTCGCTCTTTAATCTTTTTACTTCCTTTTCCGACTGCAGCAGTTTGAACTTCCCCCGGACAGTGCCGGTTAACCCCACAAGGATCGCCAGAAGGTATCCTAAAGCAAAAGCAACGATCATGAATAGCGAGAGGGGCAGCGCGGCAGTGTTGTATCCGAAGTATTTCAGGATCACACTCTGTGAATTCTGCTGGATGAACCCGGCAAGAACCAGGGCCAGAAAGAAAATTAAAAGTGCTCGCAGGTATTTCATCATTTTGACTCACCCCTTCTGACTGCCGAACTCCCGGAATATGGGTAAAAGCTTATTATATGTCTCCTCTATAGCCTCTGGAATCACCCTGGTTCCGGTAATGACCGGCATGTAATTGGTATCGCCCTGCCAACGTGGGACAATATGCCAATGAAGATGGTCCTCGACTCCCGCACCACCAGAATGCCCCAGGTTAAGACCCGCATTGAATCCTTCCGGCGACATGCACTTTTGAAGGGCTTTTAAGCTGAACCTGAAGACTTCCATCAGTTCCGTGAACTCATCGGCCGGAAGTTCATCAAAATCCGCGGTGTGCCTGTGGGGCGCCACCATAATGTGTCCGTTGTTGTAGGGATATTTATTCATCAGGACCATTGCTCTCTCCGTTTTAAGGAGCAAGTGATTCCCGGAAGATGGTTTCTGGTCGAGAAGTCGGCAGAATATACACTCCCCCTCCTTCTCGCTGAGGATGTACTCCATTCTCCACGGAGCCCAAATAACTTTCAACCGGTATCGTCCCCTTCAACAGAAAACCGTGAGTGATGGTAACGGTTTAACCAGGCGATTATACCATCTTTTGTTTAGCGTTCAATTGGAAATTGATGAAATCAGGCTTTAGGCTATAGGCGGTAGGCTATAGGCTGTGAACAGTTCAAAGGCAAATAAGGGCAGGCGATGGATTCTGACAGGGATGAAGGGGATACAGGGGATAAGAGCAGTTGATGGGTTGTTAGTTGATAGTTTTGAATGAAACCCAGAGCCAAGCGCCCAGAGCCTATAGCCTGTTATTCACATTACGCATTACGATCTTGGATCTTGGACATTGGATTTTGGATCAATCAAACAGGAATCTGAACTGGCTCTGCAGCCCTAATCCCAGTTAGCAGTGTTAAATTCCTCAGATCCATCCCAACAAACCTTTGAACAAAACTGCACAGGATCAACAGAGTCCTCATACGCGGCAAGGCTCGTTTCGTAAGGCTCGCCTTCTATTTTGTTGCCACACTCAATACAGTAAAGCCATCCAGGAGAATTTGCTACAAGAGGAGTGTATTTCTTATCTTTCTTTCTCATTTCACCGCCCCCAGACACCTTAATATGTTACATTAAGTTTCCAGCGTAACCTACTTTGACGCAAAGTTATATTAGCTATTTCAGACATGCTGGCTAAAAATGTAGTATACACAATTTACAAAAAGAAAAGGAGGCCGTCAAGACCTCCCTTATTAGTGTGTTAATCTTCGACTAAGCACCAGCCTTCGCATAAAGCTTCGGCCCTGCAGGCTTCGTCTTCGTACTGCCCCCTACGTTCCCTTAGGTACCTCGGGTGAATCCGGCCAGTTATCGGTATTGTAGAGGTTATCAGATCCTTCCCAGCACTCCTTCGAGCAGAAATTGACCTGGTCAAAACAGCAGCACCAACCCGAGAAACTTGTCTCATATGGCTCCCCTTCTATCTTGTGTCCGCAAGACTCTCACCATAGATCGACTGTCCCAGTGTTGCTCAAAGTTGATTCCTTGAAGTTCCTGCTCATTGATATTCCTCCTCTGTAGCAATTTGAAAGAAAGCAATTCCCCTCAAAAGTAAGTGGTTTTGTTTTGAGGAACGATACAGCTTTTTATTTTCTTAAGCAAGCAAAATTTTACTATTATCTAATATCCTGATTACTCGATAATCGAATTGGATAATCGATATTCGAAATTGTGGATAGATCATTAGAAATTAGGAATTGGATATTGTTATTAGAGCACTCCTGCCTTCTGCCTGTTAATACACCATCCGAAGGCTGGCAACCTTATGGTTGCAGTTCCAGGTTTCAAGTTCCAGGTTCCAAGGATAATGACACAGAATCTTATGCAGATGTGACAACGCCCCTTGAGCGAACTGATGGGTCCAACGCCCAACGTCCAATGTCCAACGTTAAAAAAAATCTCGGGAACAGCAAGCGAGGCGAGGGAGAACGGGTAAGATGCAAGGCCGTCACGCCCTGGGCGTGATTGAGGATTTCCGACGACTGAGAACGCAGCAGGTTGCCCGTTATCACCGCCGCATAAATCTATTGCATTGCTCCTAAAGAGGCTTGCAAGAGTGCGGCAGATACAAGGCCGTTGGATATTAGTCGAAAGTTATAAGTTGAATGTTGAAAGTTAAACCAAACTAAAAAGAATAACCATCCGAAGGCCTGGGCCAGAGGCCTGAGAAGAGGCCAGATACGAGGCGCGACGCTGGAGCGAACTAATTAGTCCAACGTCAAACGTCCAATGTCCAACGCGAAAAAAAATCTCGGGAACAGCAAGCAAGGCGAGAGAGAACGGGTAAGATGCAAGGCCGCAAGGAGGAGGAAACCGGAGTCGTATATGGGCACATACGCCGAGGATTTCCGACGACTGAGAATCCCGCCATCGGCGGGACCGCATACCCCCCAACGAATTAATCCCAGTTCTCAGTGTTGAACTCTTCCGACCCCTCCCAACACTTATCAGAACAAAAATAAACCGGAGTAACCGAAGCACACAATCCATCCATGCTGGCCTGATACGGCTTCCCTTCGATCTTTGTCCCACACTCTACGCAATACAGGTCAACTGTGCCTGCTGTGTCCAATCTGGATCCCTTGAATTGGCTCATATCACTCCTCCGCACTCTCTAACTGTTCATTATTCTCAGCAAGTTCTTCTGTTTTATCAACAGGTCTTAACTCATACAACGTTTTCTTGGCTATTCCTCCTGTTGGTATGGCTATAAGCAGGCCCACAATCCCTCCTACCTCTCCGCCAACCAGCACCGCTATCAGCGTTTCCAGGGGATTTAAACCCACTTTATTGCCTACCAACTTTGGCGTCAGGATATATCCCTCGATCGCCTGGGACACACCGAAGGTGGCAATAACACCAATAACCATGCCCCAGCCGGAAAAATCCACAAGAACTATTACTGATGATGCGAGTATCCCGACAAAAAAACCAACATACGGGATTACACTCAAGATTCCAGCAGCCACACCTATTACAACAGCGAAACGCAATCCAGTTATGAGTAGACCTGTAGAATAGAGAACCGCCAGGGCAAGTGCCACAACTATCTGGCCGCGAATGAAACCTCCCAGTACACCATCTATCATTCTCACATAATCAGACACCCCGTCCTGGAGCGATTCTGGAACAAAGCTGAAAAAATTCTTCCTGATCCCGTCAAGATCCCTCAGAATATAGAAGAAAAAGACTGGTACTATGATAAAGTTCACTATTGCCAGAATGATACCTAATACACCCGAGGTTGCCCTGAACAGTCCCTGTGCTATGGGACTGAGGTAGCTCATCCCTTCGGTAAACAGCTTTTCCTTTGCCTGTGTTACAAACTGTGGAAGGCTGATCGTGAAATCCTTCGGGAGAACTTGCCAGGTGGCCAATTTATCAAGAGCTTTCTGAACCAGTTCGGGAGCAGCATCAACAAAATCCGCCGCCTGGTCCAGGATGTAGGGAATTATGAGTGAGATCAGGATTATCAAAATAGTGATCGCAATAGCCAGGATCGACAGGATGGAAATGCTTCGGGATACCTTCTTGTGTTCCAGCCAGTCCACAGCCGGGTCCAGGAGATAGGCAAGTCCAAAGGATAGCGCAAGTACCTTGAAGGCGGTGGGAGCAAGAACAGCAAGGGCGACGACTGCTGAACCGCAGGCAACCAGGAATATGTAGAAATTTCTATTACTTACCTTTGCGTGCTCCAATGCTTCTCCTCATAAAATGGTGTGGTCAGGGAGAAGGTACAGGTTTCATACAGCAAGTTTCAAGTTAAAAGTTGAAAGCTAAAAGTTGGTTTATAGAACATTAGAGTATTAGACATTGGAACATTAGAAATTAGAACATTGGAAATTGGATATTGGAGAGTCGAGGGGTGAGATCTGAGATCGCTCTATTCGTAATGCGTCCACATGCGGATCACCTTGACCACACTCTCCTCTTCGAGGACCTGGTAGACAAGTCGGTGCTGGATATTGATCCGTCTGGAATATGCTCCTGAGAGATCCCCGACAAGTTTCTCAAACGGTGGCGGTGACCGGTATGGATCTTCCCTGAGGATCTCGAGGAGCTGCTCGGCTTTGTCTTTCAGGTCTGATGACAGCAGTTTTCGGGCATCCTTCCGGGCCTGTCTGGTGTAGACAAGGCGCCAGATCACCAGTCAAGGTCCTCATCACACTCCTCCACTGGAGTCTCAAGGCCCTCCCGTATCGATTCCCTCATTCCGGGTATGGAAAGCAGGTACAGGGTTTCCTGGATAGCCCTCCAGTCCTCTTCCGCCACCAGGACGGCGTTACCCCTTTTACCCGTTATGACCAGGGGTTCGTGGGATTCACCCGCCTCTTCCAGGAGCTTGTAAAGGTTTGCCCTGGCCTGGCTTACCGAGATCGTCTTCATAAACATCCTCCTCAGGAACCTGTAAAATACACAAAACGTACCATAATCCGTACGGTACTATATTGCGTACGACAATTCAAGGAGTAAAAAAGAAAATGGAAAATGCTTCATAGGCTCTGGGCGTTGGGCTTTAGGCTCTGGGCTTCATAAAAAATAAGTGCATATATCTATTATATGGATAGATTGTAGCCCACAGTTCAATACTCACAGCCCTGTATGCTCATAGCACAAAGCTCAGAGCCCACGGCCCTGAACCTGTCGAAGGGTAGATGCAGTGCTGTGAGAACCGCATAAACCTAAAAAAGAGAGCCCGATCAGAAAAACTGACCGGGCTCTAAATAAATTCTGGCAACGACCTACTCTCCCACACCGTCTCCAGTGCAGTACCATCAGCGCTGAGGAGCTTAACTTCCGTGTTCGAAATGGGAACGGGTGTGGCCTCCTCGCCATAGTCGCCAGAAACTCAATTACTGAAGATCATGGGTTCAAGTCATCACAATGACCGAAAGACAGAACCTGTCAAAGGTAAAAATAAAGTGGTCAAGCCGCACGACCGATTAGTACCGGTTAGCTGAGTGCGTTACCGCACTTACACATCCGGCCTATCAACCTCGTAGTCTACAAGGGGTCTTCAGTCCACGCATAACGTGGTAGGGATATCTTATCTCGGGAGGGGCTTCCCGCTTAGATGCTTTCAGCGGTTATCCTTTCCGAATTTAGCTACCCAGCTATGCCCATGGCAGGACAACTGGATCACCAGGGATTCGTCCACTCCGGTCCTCTCGTACTAGGAGCAGCTTCCCTCAAATATCCTACGCCCACAGCAGATAGGGACCGAACTGTCTCACGACGTTCTAAACCCAGCTCACGTACCGCTTTAATGGGCGAACAGCCCAACCCTTGGGACCTACTTCAGCCCCAGGATGCGATGAGCCGACATCGAGGTGCCAAACCTCCCCGTCGATGTGAACTCTTGGGGGAGATTAGCCTGTTATCCCCGGAGTACCTT
>SDBU01001622.1_pt1 | contig 31478 bp, 27 predicted proteins | sample 2277071 | NCBI WGS metagenome assembly SDBU01 (sample SAMN10397929, study PRJNA504765) | marine sediment metagenome | isolation source: marine sediment core GS08_GC12, 126 cmbsf | place: Arctic Ocean: Gakkel Ridge, Loki's castle | collected 2008 | reverse complement strand
ACGGACTTCCTATAGTCTTGAGCAAAATCTTTAAGATTATCGCCGATGGCTATGAGGTCATCGTGGTAGACGATGGCTCAACTGACCGAACTTCTGCGGTTGCTCTCCAGTTCCCGGTGAGGCTAATAAGACACGAGACAAACTTGGGAAAGGGAGAAGCCTTGAAGACCGGGATAAAGTATGCCAAAGGTGAAAATATAATCTGGATCGATGCCGATGGTACCTATCCCGTAGAAGTTATTCCCCAAGTGGCAGAAGCATTAAAAACCTACGACACGGTCGTTGCCTCAAGGAAATACGGCAGGGAAAACATCCCCTGCTTCAATCGCGTGGGTAATTTCATCTTCCGCACCATGATAAAGAGAATCTACGGTTTTAAACCCTTTGACCCCTGCACCGGACTCTACGGAGCGAAAAAACACTATTTGGAAGCGATGAAGCTTTCCTCCAAGCGATTTGCCATAGAACCTGAGATTTCCATCAAAGGAAGTCGGATGAAACTTAAGACGTGGGAAATTCCCATAGAATATGGAAATCGACAAGGGGCCTCCAAGCTCAATGCCATAAGGGTAGGCTTTGAAGATCTCTGGACTATCTTAAGCCTTATTTTTTGGAAAGGAAAGCTTAAGGGAAACGGTGATTCTAAGAATCGTTCCGTTGGGATTGAAGTATGAAGATAGGTTGTGTTTATGACAACATTTATCCTTATACCATCGGTGGCGCCGAGAAGAGAGAGTGGGAATTGGCAACTAGACTTGCCATGAAAGGGCATGAGGTTCATTTGTTCAGTATGAAATACTGGGAGGGCCCCGATGTTTTCGTCAAAGAAGGCGTTTATCTTCATGGGGTATGCTCACCCCAGCCATTATTTATTAACGGCAGAAGGTCAATAAAGGAAGCGATTTACTTCGCCTACAAAGTTTTGAAGCCTTTATTTGAAGAGAAATTTGACATCGTTGACGTTACCAATTTTCCTTATTTCCCCTGCTTTTCAGCAAAATTGGCTGCTCTCATGAAGAGAACCCCTCTAATAATTACCTGGCATGAGGTGTGGGACAATTATTGGTTTGAGTATTTGGGAAAGAAAGGGATATTTGGGAAAGTCGTTGAGAAGGTGTCCACGCATTTAAGCGATAAAATGGTCACCGTTTCAGAGGCGACCAAAAGGGACTTGGAGAGAATAGGGTTTAAAAAAGATATTAAAGTTATTCCTAATGGCATTGATTTTAGAGGGATCAGAAAAATCCGTCCTTCAACTGAGGATTCAGACATTATATTTGTTGGAAGACTGATAAAAGAAAAAAATGTTGACCTCCTGATTGAAGCAATGAGTCTTATCAAGAGAGAGAGCCCAGGCATAAATTGCATAATAGTGGGCGATGGGCCAGAAAGAGGAAATCTGGAGAGGTTAATCTATGAGTTGAATCTAGAGGACAACGTCCACTTAAAAGGAGTTGTGGAAAACCATGATCAAGTACTCTCTTATATGAAGTCATCAAAGGTTTTTGTTCTCCCTTCAACGAGGGAGGGATTTGGAATCGTAGCATTAGAAGCAAATGCTTGCGGTTTGCCTATAGTTACTGTAAAGCATCACCAAAATGCTGCTTGTGATCTGATAAATGAAGGTGAGAATGGATTTATTAGCGAGCTTTCTGAGCAGGATATTGCTCAGAAAATAAAGACAATATTGATAAATGAACAGAGTTTGGAGAATAAATGCATTGAATATTCTAAGAAATTTGATTGGGGCATAATGGTCGATTTAATTGAAGAAACCTATAGGCAAGTAGTTTCATATGAGTGAGTAAATATGAAAGGGGTTATCCTGGCTGGTGGTTTTGGGAAAGGGCTACTTCTCCTGGCTTACGAAGAACTAGAATCAGGGGTGCTGAATGATCATCAGAGCTAAAGCTCCATTAAGGATCAGTTTTGGGGGAGGGGGGACAGATGTCTCACCTTATCCTGAGGAGAAGGGAGGAGTTACTATTAGCACTACCATTGATAAATATGCTTATTGCACTTTGATAGAGCGAGATGATAACCACATTAATGTTAAATCCTTGGACTATAATATCACCGCTAATTACCGTGCTAATAATGCGCTTCAATATGACGGCAAGCTTGATTTAGTAAAGGCGGCTATAAATGTGATGAAGATAAATGGGGGAATCGATCTTTTTCTCCACAGCGATGCTCCTCCAGGCTGCGGACTCGGAACATCGTCTGCTGTAACGGTGGCTCTCGTGGGCGTGCTTAGAGACTGGCTGAAACGTTCTCTTACTGATTATGAGATTGCTGAACTTGCTTATCATATCGAGAGAGAGGAGCTGGGAATAAAGGGCGGGAGGCAAGATCAGTATGTTGCGACCTTTGGTGGCTTCAACCTCATAGAGTATTTTGGTGGCAAGACTGTTGTTAACCCACTTCGTATTGAAAGAGATATCCTTAATGAATTGGAATACAGGTTAATGCTGTGTTACACGGGGAAGACGAGATTGTCAGCGGGGATTATTGAGGATCAGGTAAGAGGTTATGTGCAAAAAAGGGAGGAAGTAGTTCGTGCTCTTGGTAAAACCAAGGAACTGGCTATCAGAATGAAAAATGCCCTCCTCTTAGGGCAACTGGATGAGTTTGGAGATTTACTTAATGAAGCATGGCATAATAAGAGGAAATTCTCAACTCGTATAAGCGACCCACAGATTGATGAAATGTATGAGAAAACAAGAAAAAGCGGTGCCATTGGAGGCAAGTTACTGGGGGCAGGGGGAGGAGGATATTTGCTATTGCTTTGTGAATTTGATAAAAGGCACATTGTAGCAGAGAAGCTAGAAAGAATGGGAGGTAAGATTATGGCTTTCACCTTCGAATATAAAGGATTACAAACCTGGATGGTGAATAGGAGGTAACTCATGAATCAAGAAGTTGCCGTTATTAAACAAATTGAGGAGAGTGCTAATCTCAAAAAGGGACTTCAAGCTCAAGTCAAGATAATAATCAATATTGCTGAAGAATTAATTCAAGCCCTTCAAAGAGGAAACAAGGTTCTTCTCTTTGGAAACGGTGGTAGCGCAGCTGCTGCCCAGCACATCGCTGCTGAGCTTGAGGGCAAGTTTTACAGGGACCGAGAGCCGTTATCGGCAATTGCCTTGACTACTAATACCTCCTCACTTACTGCTATTGCCAATGATTATGGTTATGAAATGGTCTTTGCTAAGCGTGTTAAAGCTTTAGCGAAGGAAGGAGATGTAGTTATTGGGCTCAGCACTAGCGGCGAATCCCCCAATGTAATTTTGGGAATAGAGGAGGCGAAACGCCGTGGAGCAATTACAGTGGCGTTGATGGGGCAAGGGGGCAAGCTTAAAGACCTGGCTGATTATGTGCTTTCCATCCCTTCGAAAGATACTCCCCGTATTCAAGAGGCGCATATTACTGCCGGGCATATTATATGTTATTTAGTAGAAGAAGCTCTTTTTAAGAGGGAGATCGGGTGAAATCACAGAGAGGAGAAGAGCACGGCTGGATATACAGGGAATTCCTGCCTAAAGGTGAAGAAGGCTCTGCATCGTACAGTTATGGGACGCAGCCGACCACAAATAGGGAATGATGAATCCATAAAGATAGCAATTTGTGCAAAGCTTCACGGCAAATCAACACATCCCGGTGGAGGATCCATTGTCGCGCTATCCTTAGCAGAATTTATGGCGCACCGAGGTCACAAAGTTTCCCTTTTTGGACGAAATACACCCTCTGCTATGGAGCACAACTTTCTTGGAAATTATGACATTGATTATTTAAAAGAGCTTCCCGATCTTTTGAATTATCCCTTGATGCCATTACGAGCATTTTGGTTGTTAAAAGATAAATTCCGGGAATTTGATGTGGTGCATGCTCATATAGGCAGTTTCGCCTTTGCGGCAAGTCGCCTCAAAAAAGGGAACAGAAAAGTAAAACTTGTCGTGACAGTTCACGAAGTAGGTCAGCCAAAATATGAACCAGCTCCTAAAGCAAAATTATATATACATGGAGAGAATTTACTGACGAAAATTGCCAGCAAAAGTGCCAATGCCGTGGTCGTAAATAGTCATTATATGAAAGGGTTAATATCAAAAGAGTGGGGGATCAATAATTGCGTAGTAATTCAGAACGGGGTGGACACAAGCCTTTTTAGGCCGGTTACATTAACTCCGGAAGTTAAAAAACGCTGGGGAGGTGCCGAGTATAAACTTTTATACGTCGGACGCATGGATTTTAGAAAAGGGGTGTTACAATTAGTAGAATCTATTAAATATCTAAGAGAGAGTGGCCTTAATGTCAGGCTTCTAGTTGTCGGGGATGGCAAGCTTCAAAAAGAAGTTGAAAACCTTATCTTCAATTTGAAACTTGATAAATATGCTGATGTGTATGGACCGGCAAAACGGGGCGTGCTCCCATACCTATACAGTAGTGCTGACCTAACCGTTGTTCCATCAATATATGAACCTTTTGGTTTGGTGCCATTGGAATCACTTGCTTGTGGAACCCCAGTCATCGTGTCCAGCAATACTGCTATGAGAGAGACTATAGAGCCAAGTGTAGGCTACTTTATACCTGAAATAACACCAAAATCGATTGCCAACTCCATAGAGTATGCCATTAGCAATGGCTTGCCATCGCCGCAGAGTTGTCGAAAGTTTGTTTGTGAGAGATATGACTGGCGTGACATATTCCCCCAGTATGAAGCTTTGTACCGTGAATGCTAACTGGTTAAAATTTAAATTTGAGCAGGTTTTGACATGAAAATTTGTTTGATCGATCCAGGTGGCGTAACCAAAGGACTAAATGTAGGCCTAGGTTATTTATCCTCCTCATTGATTGAAGGAGGTCATAAGATAAAGGTCGTAGACCTAAATAATGACCCAAATAGTGCAACAGATAGAATAAATAGCGTTAGAGAATATGATATCATCGGCATCTCTATCAAGTCTTTCACCATTCAAAGCGCCATTGAGATTTCCAAGGTTATTGGAAGAAGAGACCTTATCTGTGGTGGCCCTCATATCACCTTGGACGGGTATAATTTCCTTCGAGACAATCATAATTTCAGCATAGGTGTGATTGGTGACGGGGAACAAACGTTGGTTGAACTGGTAAATGCTTTGGGAAATAACCTGGATTTGCAGGATGTTAGAGGGATATTATATCGAGATAAAAGCGAAATAATGGTTAATCCTCGGAGGGAATTTATTGCTAACTTAGTTTCTCTCCCTCGCCCAAATTACGAGGTTTTTGATTCTTTCAATGGAACAATTACGGGGTACCCATTAATTACAAGTAGAGGCTGCCCCTACTCATGTATATATTGTTCTGTAGGTAAAGTATCTGGGAAAAGGTGGAGGTATAGAACCCCCAAAGATGTGATTGAAGAATTGAAATTCTCGAAATCGAGATATAATTCAAAGAGTTTTGAAATTCTAGATGATAATTTCACTCAGAATATTGGCAGAGCAAAAAGGATCTGCCGACTTTTGATTGAACACAATATAGGTATGAGCTATTGTTGTTCCAACGGGATTAGAGCTGACAGGTTTGATGAAGAACTGGCTGCATTAATGAAAAGTTCAGGGTGTGAAAGTGTTAGCCTGGGAATTGAAAGCTTGGATGAGACTGTTTTTGATAATCTTAAAAAAGGAGAGAGTTTAAAAGACGTTAAACAAACGCTCAGAGCTCTCAATAGCCACAAAATTGGAGTTACAGGTTTTTTTATGATCGGTTTGCCTGGGGACAATTTACAAAAAACTAACTCATCAATAGAACAAGGCAAAAAATTAGGTTTACATAGTGCGATTTGGAATCTATTTACCCCTTATCCAGGCACAGAAGCTTGGCAATGGGTCAACCAAAACGCCAGGATGCTTCGGGATTGGAAGCAGGGTTTTCACTTCGGGACTGAATTGAACCCTGTTTTTGAAACAAGGGACTTCAGTGCCAAGGACAGGATTTCTGCCTATAAATTAGCCAATATAAAATTTAGTGGTTATTTAGCCTTTTTTGACCGGGGGAAATCCTTTTTAGTTAACGCGTTCAGCATCTTAAAATTAATTCTAAAGTATGATGCTAAAAATTTGCCCTTTCACTTGGTATGGGCTTTTAAAAATATAAACAGGATTTATGGTAGGGTGAAGCGATGAGGATCTGCCTGGTAGGGGATTATTCTCAGGTCCTGGATGAAGGCTTCAGGAATGTAGCCTTTTATCTGGCTGAAGAAATGGCTCACCATCACCAAATTATGCGCTTGGATATGAACCGGATATTTTCTCTAAACTTCTGGATAGATGTTAAAAAATTCGACCCGCAAATAGTCCACTATATCCCCGGACGAACTCTCAAAAGCTTTATTGTGCTAAAAGCCCTGGCACTATGTAACAATCCAAAAACAATAATGTCTGTACTTCACCCAGGCTTTTCCTCTTTTTCAAAAAAATTGATCCCATTATTTAAGCCGGACCTAATACTAGTTCAATCCAGTAATACTGAAACGATGTTCAGTGGCTTAGGCTGCAAAATAGGGTTTGCGCCAAATGGCGTAGATACTGAAAAATTCGTGCCGGTTTCTCAAGGGGTAAAACAAAGACTGAGGGAAAGATATGGCATAGACAAGGAAAAATTCGTCATCTTGCACGTGGGGCATTTAACAAGTGTGAGAAATCTTCGGATCTTTAATGAGATTCAGGGCGGGGATAATCAGGTAATCATCGTCGCCAGCTCCCAAGAGAAATTCTATCTCGGAGGAGGGCGATGGCTTAGGGTGGATCAAGATCTAGCTGGAAATCTCAAAGAGAAAGGATGCATAATCTGGAGGCACTACTTCAAAAATATTGAGGAAATCTATGCCTTGTCCGATTGCTACATGTTTCCCGTCCTAAAAGGTTACAGCCTACTGTCACCCCTTTCCGTAATGGAGGCTATGTCCTGTAATTTACCTGTTATTTGTACTGAATTCGAGGGGTTAAGCATGAATTTCGAGGATGGCGAGGGGCTATATTTTGCGGAAAAAGATGAGGATTTTGTTCGCCTATTAGGCGAGATTAAAAGTAGTAATACAGAGGTTAAAACTAGAGAGAAGGTCTTGCCCTATTCTTGGAAGGAAATCATCAAAAAGTTAGAGCAAATTTATGACCAGGTTATAAAAGAATGATTGGCAAGAAGAGACCCTTTTTCATATGCTTCACCGGGATTGATGGAGCAGGAAAGACAACACAGGCTAAAGCCTTGTCTGAAGCGATGAAAGAAAATGGTATGAAGAATAAGTATGTATACAGCAGATTTGAACCTTTTATCCTGAAGCCATTTATGGCGATTGGGAAAGCATTGTTTTTTCATAAAAACGATATATTTAGAAACTATGTAGAGTATACTGAATCAAAGAGAAGACTCTTTAAGAACCGCCTTGTCTCTGTAGCGTTTCAATATGCCTTATTACTTGAGTATTGCGAACAGGCGCTCTTTAACGTCAAACTCCCCTTGATACTCGGCAAAAATATTGTTTGCGACCGGTACATCTATGATACTGTAATCACAGATCTTGCGGCGGATATAAATTATTCAAATGAGAAAACTGAAAATTTAATAGAGAGAACTTTTCGTATACTGCCAAAACCGGATTTATTATTTCTCATAGATGCACCAGAAGAAATAGCATTTCAACGCAAAGATGACATACCTTCGATTGATTATCTGAAACAGCGAAGAAAATTATATTTGCATCTTGGGGAGAGGTATAAAGCGATCATCCTAGATGGTTCCAAAGGGGTAAAAGAGCTGGGAGAAGTAATACAAAATGAAGTGCTCAGAAAGGTGGCGCTAAAAAGAAATGATAACTGATGAAGGAGTTTTGAATTCAAGCCTATCATCTCAAAACCCAACTTTGAAGCTCTTAAGGACGATAGGCTCCCCCTTTTCGCCGAAGGAGGAAATACCTATTGACAGCTGTGAATCTTTAAAACTTTACAACCTTGCAGTTAGAAATAAGATACCAATACTCTACTTGGAAACACTTAAACAACAAGGAAAGTTAAGTGAACTAGAGGCAAAATATGAGGAAGAAAAAGCAAAGTATCTAAGATTTATAGAAGGAGTAACCAATGTATCTAAGATTCTCGATGCTGGGGGAATCGAATATGTTATTTATAAGACAATAAAACCTTATCCTGCAGTGCCGGTTGACATAGACATAATAACTCTGGGCAATGATGATATGCACAGGAAAGCAGCCAAGGTGCTGTTAGCAGCCAGTTACAAGTTAGCATTGCCAGGAGTTATTAAAACAGGAGCTTTAGTTAATGACAAGGCATACGAAAAGATGGCCAGGCTGGCAACTAAGCCTACTTACAAAAGAGAGCATATAAGCCCTACAGGAACGAATTTTATAGATCCTGAATATAATATCCTTATTGATTTACGAAAAGAGCTGGCAATGAGTTATATCATTTACATGGACAAAAACAAGTTCAGAGGGCACGTAATTAGGAGAAAGCTGACCAATGGAAAGGAAAACAATGCTCTAACGCCTGACCTTGACCTTGCCTGTGTGATAATACACTCAGTAATGGAGCATTTATATCTCCTTGGGGAATATTATACCTTTCTCTTTCAATTATCGGAGATGGATGAAAGAGAAATTGATGGCCTTATTAATGTACTCAGGGAGAATAGAATTACAGTAGCCGCCAAAGCATTCATTACCATTACTGTTGGACTTTATCAAGCAGCCTATGGAGCAATACCTGAGAAACTCTACATGATATCTAATAAACTTGGACTCGACATGGCTGAGTTGGAGAATGTGAGGAAAAATGATTTCAATAGCCCACACAGATACAAGATATCAACAATAGCTAGAACCCTTCTGGAGAAAACAAAAGAGAAGAGATTTAGTGAAAGTGTTCTGATACAAATGCTAAATATGCTAAATCCAAAGCTCCTAAAATTGGTGCTCTCTGAGCTTGTGGCGAGGCGCAAAAGAGAAACATACTTATAAGGAAGAAAAAATTGCAAGGTGTGCATAGAGCAAAATGCCCTAATCATTATTGAGGTGAGACAGTGAAAACCTTGATGATTGTAATGGATCCATATCACGCAGTTTTTCTATACACTGTTCATCTTTGCAATGCGTTGTCGCAAACTAATGAAGTAACGATAATTGCACCAGTGGGGGCAGACCAAAGACTATTGAGCAACGGTGTAAAACTGATTCCAATGCCGCTTGGCGATACTAAAAAAAATTTCGTGTTAAACACGCTACTCATAACCAGGGGACGCAATTTCTTAAAAATGATAAAAAGGGAAGAGCCCGATGTAATTCACTTCCAGAGCCCTACCAATATCTGGCCGTGTTTATTTTTGCCATGGCTACGGGAATATAATTTGGTCACCACTATTCACGATGTAGAACCACATCTTGGATATAAAAGGTTTGATAAAGATGTCGCCAAAAGGCTGCATATCAGATACTCCCAAGCTCTAATTGTTCACGGTGAAAGAGAGAGGCAAAGACTACAACAGCTATTGGACAGTCTAAATGTAAAGAAGAAATGTTATGTCATACATCACGGTGAATATTCATTTTATAAAAAGCTTGGCAGAAAAGATATAGAGGAAACAAACAGTGTGCTATTTTTTGGCCAGATTGCCCCCTATAAAGGGCTTGAATATCTAATTAAAGCTGCCCCCCTAATTTGTGAGAAATTGCCTGATGTAAAGATAATTATTGCCGGGAAGGGTAACATTTCAAAATATGCCAATCTTATGGAAGATATCAATGACTTTGAGATACATAATGAATTCATTCCAGAAGAAAAAGTTGCCGAATTATTCCAGAGGTCAAAAGTAGTTGTTCTTCCATATATTGAGGGGTCGCAGACGGGAATAATACCTATTGCTTATTCTTTTAGGAGACCAGTGGTGGTAACTGATGTTGGCAGCATTCCAGAGGTGGTTGACAATGGCAAAACAGGCTTCATCGTTCCTCCAAAGGATCATAAGGCTTTAGCTGAAGCCATAGTTTACCTATTGCAAAATGATAAATTAAGAAAGGAAATGGGCGAAAATGCCTATATAAAAACGAAGCAGGAACTATCCTGGGACAAGATTGCTCAGAAAACAATTGAAGTTTATAAGGAAGTAGGGTCAGGCTGCAATGCAAACCTCTAACCCGCTTAGGATGAATGACTGGGAGATAAGGAGCTTCCTTAAGATTGTTGCTGCCCTTCTACTGGCATTCCTTGGCATAACGGGTTTGGAATTTATTGGCGTGCATGTCCCTCTTCTGCTCCAAGCTATTGGCTTCATTTGTCTCACCTTCCTTCCGGGAATGATCATCCTCCGCACCCTCAGGCTCCATAACCTAAGCACTATAGAGACCTTATTATACTCTGTCGGGCTGAGCATCGCCTTCTTAATGTTTATTGGGTTATTCATCAACTGGCTATACCCTCTTATCGGTATTTCAAAACCGCTTTCAAGCTTGCCCCTGATAGCCACCATAAGCATCGCTATGTTGATAATGTGTGCTCTCAGCTATAAGCGAGACAGGAGGTTTTCAAGCCCTACTGCTATAGACATAAAAGGGGTTTTGTCGCCTCCGGTGTTATTTCTGCTTTTACTCCCCCTATTGGGCATACTCGGCGCTTTGTTGGTTAACTTTTATAATAGTAACATTCTTTTGCTTGTTTTGAGCCCAATGATTGCAATTACGGTAGCCTTCATTGCTTTTGATAGATTTATCCCGAGAAAATTTTACCCTCTAGCCGTTTTAAGCATTGCCATCGCCCTTATCTATCAATTGCCATTGATAACGCCCTACTTAATCGGACATGACATCATGCAAGAGTACCATATCTACAAATTAGTGGAGACGAATTCATACTGGGATCCGATAAGAATTTTTGCCCCATATAATGCCGTGCTGAGCGATACCGTACTCCCTACGGTGTATTCCTCCCTATTGAGCATAGACGGGGTATGGATATTCAAAGTAATTTATCTCTTCATATACTCACTCGTCCCCCTTGGGCTGTATCATGCCTATCGGAGGCCGATCGGTGCCAAAGTCGCCTTTTTATCGGCTTTCTTTTTTATGTCGTTTCATTTTTTCTTTATGACCATTCCTTGGTCAATGAGACAAGCCATGGGCGGGTTCTTCGTCATTTTGTTAATAATGTTGGTATTGGATAAGAAGATGAGCCCGGTGTCGAGGGCGACTTTGATGATAATTTTCGGCGGTTCACTGATAATGTCGCATCACGGGGTTTCTTATATGTGGCTGTTTTTGATTGGCACAGCTTGGCTTCTATTATTCTTTACAAAGGGTCTAGAACGGGTTAGCCTCACCGGGACATCGGTAGCGTTATTCCTTGTCATGACTTTTGCATGGTATCTGTATATCAGCCAATCAATCGCATTCACCCAGATAGTAAATTTCGGTCAGTCTATTTATCAGGCTACCACCGATTTTTTCTTCGCCGCTGAGTTTAGAAATCCGACTGTATTGAAAGTTGCAGGGCTCCAGGCAGCGCCATCTTTAGGTTATAACATAAGCTACTGGTTTTACCGGGTGACACAGCTCCTCATCGTAGTCGGGTTTCTCAAATTGCTATTTAAACGCAAAGAGATGAGATTCGAACCTGAGTATAGGTGGTTCTCGGTTGCATGTATGGTTCTGCTGGGTTTTTTAGTTGTGCTCCCATGGTTTAGCAAGCCCTTTGCCCCTGGCAGGGTATATCACTTAGCGTTACTCATCCTCTCACCCCTCTGTATCTTAGGCGGGGAAGCCCTGTTCATGGGAGCATCGAGGTTATTCAGGTCTGTTTTCTTGAGTAAGTATACGCTGAAGATTCTGGTTTTGGTTGTGCTGCTGCCCTATTTTCTTTTCCAAACCGGGTTCATCTTTGAGGTCACCGGGGACATTCCATACGCCGTAGCCTTGAGCATGCAAAGGATGGAGGAGGGCGATGAACACAGTAAGGCGAGGTTATATAACCAGTATGTCTTCGGGCAGGATATCGCCAGTGCAAAATGGTTATCGGAGAACAGAGATAAGACAGCCCTGGTATATTCTGATACGGCTCATAGCACCCATCTTCTGATCGCTTATGGAGGGATGCAGTACGCTCCTGGGATATACGGGTACGGGGAGCTCAGTGAGCTACGAGACTTTAATCAAGCAACCCCTAAGGCTGGTGAAGAAGCATACATTTACCTGGGATATCTAAATGTTACCAAGGATTTAATGATGAAGTTGGAGTTTTTGACCACCGAGGGGCACTTTTACACCATTACGTCAGCTAGCACCGACGAAATTTCCGAGCATTTTGAGGCGAGGAGTTTAGTATACTCTAACGGTGGCAGCGAGATTTATTTTGGCAGGCCCTATTGGGAGGAATGAGGTTAGTATACGCTATTGGTGGCAGTGAGCTTTATTTTGGAGATGCGTAATGAGGATTGGAATTCTAACCGACTGGGTTGATGCCAGTAAAACAGGCGTCGGAGTAGTTACATATAACTTAATCAAGGCGTTGACCCTCATAGATAACGAGAACGAGTATTACCTTATCTATAACCAGAAAAGGGATATAGATATCTACCGATTAAACCGTGGGATATTAATACCTCGAGTAAAACCATTTGGGAGCTTTGTCTGGAGAAATGCTGTTCTGCCCGTAACACTCCAACGCAAACAGCTTGACCTGGTTCATGACCCCGGAGGCATCGGCCCCCTCATGTTCCATATGCCATTCAAGAAGGTGATAACATTCCACGACTTAGGCGCCCTTTATTGCCCTGAGTCTTTCCGGACGGGATTTGCCCTGCTACACCGGCTATTGTTATATCCTGCGGCAGCAAGGAATGCTGATAAGATAATCACTGGTTCAGAGTTTTCCAAGCGAGATTTGATAAAGCACCTAAAAGTCCCCGAGGGAAAGATAGAGGTGATACATCACGGACTAGATAAGAGATATAAGCCATTATCGCAGGAGGAAATAACCGAGGTTAAGAGGAAATATAATCTTGACTTTCCATTCATCCTGTATGTTGGGATAATAGGCACAAAGAAGAACATCCTGAATCTAATCGAGGCTTATCATAGGGTAAGGGATTCCCTAAAACGTTATCGATTGGTGATAGTGGGTAGACGAGCCAGGACACATGCGGAAATATTTAGAAAGGTGGAAATGCTAGGGCTGCAAAATGATGTCCTGTTCACCGGCTATGTGCCCGATGACGATTTACCAGGAATTTATAATGCGGCCGATTTATTTGCCTTCCCCTCCCTTTATGAGGGATTTGGGATACCTGTTCTGGAGGCTATGGCTTGCGGGACGCCGGTAGTGGCATCCAATGCCAGCTCCTTACCTGAGGTAACAGGGGATGCCGCAATAATGGTTGACCCTTATGATGTCCATGGATTGGCAGGGGCAATGCACGAACTCGTGACCAACAAGAGTTTAAGGGAGAAAATGGTTCAAAGAGGGCTTGAGAGGGCAAAGCTATTCACCTGGGAGAAGGCAGCCAGGGAAACCTTGAGGGTTTATCGGGAGGTGGCTAGTGGAGGTTGATTACATAAATGGCGTGAAGCCCGCCGGGAAAATGGCGGGGGTGCTTAGGTATCAGGATGAGATACACCGGAGGTTAGATGAAGTGGAATTGAACCCCATTGAATATGACCCTTTACCCCGGATATTGGGGAACGGGATCAGGGTTATCTATCCTGGTTTTCAAGGTCACCCCACAGCTACATCACCAATATCAGGGGAACTGTCATCGGTGAGCAACAAGGTGTTTAACGCCGTCATAAGTATAGCTGAGGGAGTTACCATCATTGATAAATACCTGAGATATCCCTATTTGGTTAGCAGAAGGGTAAAGAAAGGGAATATAAAGCATATAACCTTTCAAGGATTTGCCTACTTACTAAAATTGCTTAAATTAAAGAGAACCATCGTTACTTGCTATGACATCACACCCTGGGTTTATGAGAACAACCGCTCACTCCACTGGCGACTCAACATGGCGGGGATTAGGAAAGCAGAGAGGATAATCACCATCTCTGACTTTTCCAAAAGAGAGATAGCTAACTATGCAGGATACCCCGAGGACAGGATCCAAGTCATACACTGTTGTGTGAATCATTACCATTTTTATCCCAAGAGAGATAAAGGAATCTTAAATCAATATAATATTGTAGCGCCGGTCATACTGTATGTTGGCTCAGAGCACCCGAGGCAGAACCTGGCTAGGCTGATTAAAGCCTTCGCTGAACTTAAAAAGGAGCTACCTGAGGTTAAGCTAGTAAAGGTAGGCGATCCCCAGTGGTCAGGGGCTAGGGAGGAGCTTTTGAAGCTGATTTGGGAGCTGGGGCTGAAAAATGAGGTTATCTTTACCGGGCATGTCAGCGAGGAGGACTTGCCCCGATGGTATAATGCCGCAGATTTATTTGTCTATCCTTGCTTATATACTGGCTGGAGCTTACCCGCTTTGGAGGCGATGGCATGCGGGGTGCCGGTAGTAACCTCTGCCTCTTCAGCCTTGCCAGAAGTAGTGGGCGATGCCGGGATTACGGTTACTCCTCTGGATATGGATGGGTTTGCCAGAGCGATGGTTTCCGTTTTAACCAGCAAGGGATTAAGGGAGAAAATGGTTCAAAGCGGGCTCGAGAGGGCAAAACTATTCACCTGGGAGCGGGCAGCCGAGGAGACCCTGAGGGTTTATAGAGAGGTGGCTAGTGGAGATTGATTACATAATGGGTCCCAGAACAACTGAAAAAGCGGTAGGAATAGCCAGTCTTCAACGAGAGATACATCAGAGGTTGAAAGAGGTCAAATTAAACCGCATCGAATATACCCCTTTAAGGCAAGCATTAGGAAACGGTATAAGGGCCATTCGGCCAGGCTTCCAGGCATACCCTGTACCTACATCTGCAACCTTAAGAAATAAAGCATCAATCGCCAACAAATTATATAGGGGCTCAATGGACACAATGGCATCCGGGGGGGATATTATCGACCGATATCTCAGATATCCCTATTTAGTTAAGAAAAGGGTAAAGAAGGGCAATGTAAAGCATATGCCCTCCCACGAATTTGCCTATTTATTCAGGTTTGTCAAATTAGAGAAGGTCATTATTACCTTACACCATCTTATACCTTATGTAGTCTCCGATTTCGACAATGAAAGCTCCTTCTTCTGGCGACTTAATGTAAAGGAGATGAAGAAAGCGGATAGAATAATCACCGTCTCCAACTTCTCTAAAAATGAAATTGTCAACCATGTTGGATATCCCGAGGCTAAAATAGCAGTAATTTATCATGGGGTAGACTATGAAAGGTTTAAACCTGCGCCTAGAGATGAAAAGCTAATGAGTAAATATGAACTTCCAGTGGATAAAAAGCTAATTTTATATGTTGGCTCAGAGCACCCAAGAAAGAATGTGCCCACCCTAATCAAAGCATTTAGCAAGCTCAAAAAGGTCAATGAGGGCGTTAAACTGGTAAAGGTCGGCAACCCAGCCTGGAAAAACGAAAGGGAGAAGTTACTAAGACTTATTTATGAGCTAGGGCTGGAGAGTGAGGTGTTGTTTTTGAACTATGTGCCCGAGGAGGATTTGCCAAAGCTCTATAATGCAGCAGATTTATTTGTCCTCCCCTCTTTATATGAGGGTTTTGGCGTACCATTATTGGAGGCAATGGCTAGTGGGACACCTGTAGTAGCATCTAATTCATCCTCAATACCTGAACTAGTAGGCGATGCCGGAGTAATGGTTGACCCAAATGATTTTGAGGGATTAGCACAGGCTATGTATAAGGTATTAACAAACGTTAACTTAAGCCGGGAGATGATCCAGAGGGGATTACGAAGAGCAAATCTGTTTACTTGGGAGAAAGCGGCCGAACAGACCTTAGAGGTTTATAAGGGAGTCGAAAGCCTTGGTCAGTCAAGCAAGAAGGGATAGAAGCCCAAAATTATGAATATTCTTTTCATTTATTCATCAAATATTGCCACATCATCAAGTAAACCATTAGACACGCCACAACTAGCGCAATTGGGGATATCTTATATATCATCTTTTTTAAAAGAGCATGGTCATCAGACAAAATTGCTTGTTTTATCCAGAGTTTCAGGTATACAGAATAGAAATACCATAGATCTATGTTTGAAAGGATTCTCCCCAAAATTAATTTGTTTTACTATGGTAAGTACCGAGTATCAATTTGTTGCAGATATAGCAAGATATGTCAAGACCAGCTACCCAGATATTTATTTGTTGGTTGGTGGGCCTCATGCTTCCCTAGCCCCGAACAAAGTAATGTCAGGCGATTTTGATGCCTTATGTCTTGGTGAAGGTGAACATCCTGTACTCGAACTGGTTTCACAACTGGAACGAGGCATAGTTCCTTCAGGCATCCCTAATCTCTGGATTAAGCACGGCTCTGAAATTGAGGAAAACCCACCGCGCCCATTTTTACAAGACCTCGACAGCTTGCCTTTCCCAGATAGAGAAATGTGGCAGGACTGGATACAGGAGCTGCCCGAATCACGATATTCAGTCTTATTAGGTCGTGGCTGCCCATTTCAATGTACTTACTGCTGTAATCACATTTTTAGAAAACTGGCCTCAGGCAACTATGTTAGGTTCAGATCACCAGATAATATTGTAAAAGAAATAAAGGAACTTGCCAGCAGATACCCGGAGAAGGAAGAGTTCTATCTAGAAGTTGAAACTTTTAGCGTAAACAAAGAATGGGCTATTGGGTTGTGTTCGAAGCTGGAACAGTTCAATAAAACACTTAGTCGCCCTCTATCATTTGGAGTAAATCTAAGAATTATGCCTAACGCAGATCTTGAAAGTCTCTTTGCTGCATGCAAAAAGTCTAATTTCAGGGTCGTAAATATTGGACTGGAATCGGGAAGCGAAAGGGTGCGTCGCGAAATACTTAAACGAAACTATTCAAATGAGGATATTATTAGTGCTGTCACACTAGCTAGAAAATACGGTCTGAAAGTAGCTCTCTTTAACATGATAGGCATTCCCGGTGAAACCATAGCTGATTTCAAAGAAACAGTCAGAATTAATCGAATATGTCAGCCAGACTACCATTTGACTAGCATTTTTTTCCCATATCCCGGAACTGATTTATATTTCTTGTGCGAGGAGCAAGCACTATTGAAGGAGCCTCTTGATACAGAACTGGAAAGATTCAAAGCCACTTTAGACCTTCCAGAGTTTACCAAAAAGCAAATACAGAGAAGTTATATTTGGTTTGACTATTATTTATTCAAGGGGCGTTTACCCATGTATAAAATACTGGCCCGGGTTCTTAAGTCAGAACTTGCGTCGAAACCTTATATGAATGTTATTTTAAGAAAACTTTCACGTGTGGGTTTTCTTAAACAATCAAAATGGTTCCGATGCAGCTAGAGATCCCAAGATGAAAGCTCCTTCTTCTGGCGGCTTAATGTAAAGGAGATGAAGAAAGCGGACAGGAAAATCACCATTTCCGAGTTTTCAAAAAGTGAGGTTGTCCAAGATGTGGGATACCTCAAGGATAAAATAGATGAAAGTTAAAAATATATTGCTGGTTAATCCCAGGCAGAATCATCCGACTCAGAGCGAGATGTACCCATCCGGTGCGCTGGTCTTACTTGGAACGATGTTACACAACCTGGGGCATAATATTAAGATTGTGCATATGGTGGCTGATGGGGTGGGACCGCGTAAATTAGGGAAGATCATTTCCTCATTTGAGCCTGATGTTGTGGGCGTGACAATGAGTACCTTCCAGACAAAATCTGCCAAGGAGATAACTAAACTTGTCAAAGAGGTGAATAAAGACATTTTGGTCGTTGTTGGCGGCCCGCACCCATCGTCTCTAAAGCTGAAGATCCTTGAGGATTTCCCCCTTGTCGATGTAGTCGTGGTTGGAGAAGGGGAGCATACCTTTCTGGAAATCGTCGAGGGGAAAGATTTGAATGAAATAAAAGGGATTTGCTATGAGAATAAAATAAATCCAGCCAGACCACTAGCCCAGGACCTAGACTATATCCCGTTACCCAATTTAGATTTGGTCGGTATCAATAAATTCATTGGTGACCCAATTTCAATGGCTCACCCCGCCATGTTTACTATGGCGTCAAGGGGTTGCCCTTATCATTGCATCTTTTGTAATAAATCAGTATGGGGGAATACAGCAAGATTTAGGAAACCGGAGTTAGTAATCGATGAGATAAGATGGCTGCATGAAAGATATGGCATAAAGGAGATTTATTTCCAGGATGATACCTTTAACCTCAACAGAAGATGGGCTGAAGAGGTTCTAAATCTCATTATTGATAATGGTTTGAATGAAGGTATAGTCTATAAAACCTCGTTTAGAGCAAACGAAAAGCTGATAGACGAAGAATTACTAAGATTAGCGGTGGAGGCTGGATTTTGGGGGATTTGCTGTGGTATAGAGAGCGGAAATCAAGGAATGCTAGACATGATGAAAAAGGATTTGGCAATCGGAGAAATAAGAAGACTCTTTGAGTTGGGTCATCAAGTTGGATTAAAAGTAATGCCGAGTTTTATTATCGGGTTGCCCTCAGAAACAAAGGAGACAATTAATGATAGTGTGGCTCTGTGGAGGGAGCTTAAGCCCTATCAGGCTTCATTTGGCCCTGCTATCCCGTTCCCGAATACAGAATTCCATAGCATTGCAGTTGAGAAAAATCATCTTTTGGTTAGCGATTATGATGAATATTGCCAGGATAAATTTGTTGTCCGCACCGATAGCTTAACCAAGGAAGACTTAGAATATTGCTTTGAAAGTGTCAATAGAATCCTAATGGCTGAATATGGTTGGAGTAGCCTGAAGGGCGCAATATCAAGCCCTTACTTGGCTTTGAAAATAATCATTGATAGCTTTGCGAACCCAAAGAGAGCAGCAAGGCGATTGAAATCCCTTTGGAAGATCATAGCTCTTGTTCTGCCTAGTAAAAGAGCTGGAACTTTTGAGGAATGAGCCCTTTTAGCACCCTTTTGGTATTCTTCGCCTGCCAAATTTCTCAGCATCCTGTCATAAACCTCCACTGACAAATCCGGCAATAGTTGCCTGGTGTTTTACTCCTTAACTCGCAATAATTTTCCACACCCCATTCTTTATGCTTATCTTCGTTCATAAATCTCTTTAGCTCTGTCCTGAACCTCCGATACCTTTCGCAGTTCCAGATGTTAACGAAATCCTCCTTTAGTACATTACCGAAGGTGGCATCTTCAGGATTGATAGGTATAGGGATTCCTTCATACCACTCTTCCATAGGGCATGTCAGGCACCCTAGATAGGGACATGCTCTTACATCCCCATCTTGAGTGATATATGAGCCGAACCAGGGCATGAGGCAGGGCTGGGGCATTGGTTTCAATGGTCGCAGCGCTAACTCAACCCCATTTTTAGAAGATATCTTAATAGCTTTTTTTAGGATGGTGGCAGTTTCCTCTGATTGGTCTAGATGCCGTTTATCGATTTCCCGGCTATATGATGAGATATGTTGAAAGCATACTGCCTCTACCCCAACCTGATGTGCCAGCTCGACAAGGTCTGGTAATTCCACGACATTTTGCTTCATACCCACAATCGTGAAAGTTATATGAGGTTTTGTTTTTTTCGCTTTCTTCTTCTCGTTTACCAAAATCTTTACGTTTTCAATAACCTGACCAAATTTTGCCCCTGTTCGGATCGACTCAAATGTATTAGAAGTAGCACCGTCAACTGATATAGCTAGTTGATCAACCTTTAGGGCCACCAGTGCTTGCGCCATCTTCTCGTCTAATAAGGTGCCGTTTGTAGAGGAGTCGATAGCTATTTCCCTAGATTTTAAGATTTTCATAATTTCAAGAAAATTAGGATGCAGTAATGGCTCACCGAGACCGATTAAGCCCACCGTCGTTACAAAGGGAAAAGAATCCAATATCCTTTCAAAGGTTTCCAATTCGATATCTCTGGGCGCGCTAACAGGTGTGAACTGCCTCCAGCACATTGCACATTCCAGATTGCACCTGGTGGTGATCCCAATTGCGATGCTAGTTGGTTGATATGGAACCGAGGAAGGCAGAAAGCCGAAATATTTCCAGGCACGTCGGTACATGCCGGCACGCAAGCTATTACTTGCTCTGCTCAATCTGCCTTCGCCTATATCCTGCATTATTTGCTTTATTCCAGCAATCATCAAACCGCTCTCCTGAAAGCCCTTTTCATTAAGCTTAAATCATCGGCATCAAATGCCTTAATCAGATACAGGATTCCCCCATATAAGAACACTGCACCTATAATAATGACGAACAGATTGAAGTTGTTAGCATCGAGTAAGTATACAAATATACCCATAATTGACGCTGCAGCTAAAGGCTTTACACAGATTTTTGATAATGGTAATCCACGTAGGTATCTTTTAACATAACGATAATCTAATGACAGGACTAATAAATTGGTAATCACCGTTGCCGATGCCGCCCCGATGAAGCTATACCTTGGTATCAATATCAGGTTCAGGACAATATTGGCTACGGCACTGCTTCCCAGAATAAACATGTTTGTAATTTGTCGGTCAATGGAAATCATGACCGCACCGATGAGGTTGGCTAGAAATATCAGTGAGCCGGCCCATGCTAAGATCTGTAACACAATCACCGAATTGGCAAACCCTTCGCCATATATGAGGAATATGATTCGGTGGGCAACTAGGGTGGTGCCGATGCTAAATGGTAAAGCCAGCATGAGGAGGTATTTGAATGATTTTTCATAGGCAAACTTGAGGCTGTCAATAGAGGAACGGAAATATCTTGACAAGAGGGGAAACATAACGTGAGTGAAGGCATGAGGGATGAACAAGAACCCCATGATTAATTGATAAGAAGCATTATACCAGCCAACGGGGGCATCCCCTTTCATTGCTGAAAGCATTACGCTATCTATCTGGAAATAAATAGCAACGAAGACAGCGGATAACCCGATAGGGATGGCAGACTTAATTAATCCCTTGGAAAACTGGGGGTCGAGTTTGAACTCAGGTCTGGCAAATGTCCTTATAACAATTGCGGAACTGGTCAGGAATATAAAAGCCCGGGCCACGAGAAGCATCAGAACAAGCCCTACTAATCCATATCCCGAGAGTAATACCATTAAGCCAAGACCGAGGGTGAGGATGCTTACTGCGATCTTGGTTACCATCTCATATTCCATTCTTTCAAAGGCACGAAATATTGACCGAGAAAAATCATTGAAGGAGGAAAAAACCAATGCCAATCCCACAATATAAACTGCCAGCGTGGTATCTTGGGGGTAATCCATCAAGTTGATTACTATAGCAATCAAGATGAGACAACCCAAGGAAAGAATGGCTTTGATGATTACGGAGCTACCTATATATTTACCTGCTTTTGAGGTGTCTCGGGCAACTTCCCTTATGGTTAAAGCGCTGATACCTAGGTCAGATAACACTATAAAGAGGGAGGTAAAGGCAAAAGCAAAAGCATACTTGCCATAGCCAATATCGCCCAAGTATCTCGTAATGAAAATAATTAGGGCTAGCCCAAGAACTCTGCTAATCCCATCGCCCAGAAACAGAAAAAGTGTATTCTTCGTGACTCTTCTCGGAGTAGTCATACTGCTTCTATCCTGCTTTTAACTTAGCCAACTTTCTCCGACATAAATTCCGTGATGTAGCTTAGTATTGCCTCCCGTTCCTGTTTCCCGATACCTTGATGATTTCCAAAAAAGAAAGAATTACGCGTGATGAGCCTTGAATTCGGCAAGTCCCCCACTTTTCTATAATGAAAGAGCTTCATTGCCGGTTGCTCCGCTATATTCCCCGCCATAATTGGTCTTGTCTCCACTCCCTTTCCTTCAAGAGAATCTACTATATCCTTTCTAGTAAAAGGAGCATTGGGATTAACTGTCAAAGGGTAGCCAAACCACACGTGTTTTGCTCCCTTCCTCTCTTCATGGAGCCAGAGATAATCCGAGTATTTTTTGAGGTTCTCAGCCCAAAACCTGGCAGTCTCTCGGCGTATTTCTATAAATTTGTCCAGTTTTTTTATCTGATGGATGCCAAAAGCGCCTTGAATCTCAGTTGGTCTGAAGTTATACCCGATATTAATGAAAAGAAATCTAGGGTCTATGTCTTTATATTTGTTAGCAATTTTATCTCTATCTCGGAGTTCATGAATCCTGCCGAAAACTCGCAAGGCTCTAGCTAATTCTGCATATTCTTCATTGTTAGTTAGCACCATGCCGCCCTCTATAGTGCTGATATGATGGCTAAAGAAAAAGCTGAACGTTGCTAAGTCTCCGAAGCTGCCTACTTTTTGACTATTAAATTCTGCTCCGTGGGCTTCACAAGCATCTTCTATAATAAGAAGATTATTTGCCTTTGCTATCTCCATAATTCTTTGCATGTTACAAGGATTCCCCAAGAGATGAACTAGCATTATCGCTTTTGTTTTATTCGTTATAGCCTTTTCCACTTCGTCCATATTGAGATTGAAAGTATCTAAATCTACATCAACTAGAACCGGCACAGCACCACAATTAATAATAGGGAATACTGTAGTTGCCCAGGTTAGCGCAGGGGTTATGATTTCATCCCCAGGCTCAATTCGGTTCTGCGCAAGTGGATTTGCCAAAACGGATAATGCTAAAAGATTTGCGCTGGATCCTGAGTTCACCATAATAGCATGACGAACGCCTATATACTCGGCAAACATCTTTTCAAACTTCATCACCTTTTCGCCCATAGTTACATGGGTGCTTAAAATAGATTCCATTGCCTCGCAAGCTTCCTCTGCATCATAGGAGGGAATATTTAGAGGTAGCTTTGTTTTGCCCGGAATGAATTGTCCCTTTCCCCTTCGAGAGAAGTATTCTTTGACCAAATCTCTGAGCTTTTCCCTGATTTCAATTTCCATTTCTTTATCCTATTTAATTTTACCAATAGAGATAGATTGCTTTACTCTTTCTAAATCGGCCTTTACCATTATGCTTACCAATTGCTCAAAGCTTATCTCCGCTTTCCAACCTAGTTTCTGCCTTGCCTTTGTTGGGTCACCGCAAAGATTCTCAACATCGGCAGGGCGAAAGAATCGTTTGTCAACCACAACGTAATCTTCCCAGTTTAGTCCTGCCTCCTTAAAGGCGAGCTCGGCAAATTCCCTTACAGAATGCTGTTCTCCAGTTGCGATTACATAATCGTCAACCTCATCCTGCTGGAGCATTAGCCACATTGCCTTCACATAATCCCCAGCATATCCCCAGTCTCTTTTGGCTTCTATGTTGCCCAGCCTGAGTTCCTTATCTAATCCGTGGTATACCCTGGCGACTCCGACAGTTATTTTACGGCTGACGAACTCTATGCCGCGTCTGGGAGACTCATGATTGAATAGAATGCCACAGCATATAAACATTCCATAACTTTCTCTATAATTTACAGCCGTATGGTGTGCGTATACTTTGGCGCAGCCATAGGGACTCCTTGGATGGAATTTAGTTTTCTCATTCTGTGGAAACTCTTCAGCTGCTCCAAACATTTCGCTACTAGATGCTTGGTACACCCTAGCATTTTTACAGAAATATCGCACGGCTTCTAAGAATCGGACAACACTCAGTCCGGTTACATCGCCAGTAAGAATTGGCTGGTTCCATGAAGCGGCTACGAAGGATTGCGCTGCCAGATTATAAATTTCATCCGGCTGAGATATTTGTAAAGCAGTGCCTAGCGATGATTGATCGGCTAAATCTCCTTCCAGTAGCGTTACACGATTTACTATATGGGCAATGCGGCCAAGGTTAGGTGAACTCAACCTTCTCACCAAGCCATAAACCTGATAGCCTTTTTCCAATAGAAGCTCTGCCAAATAAGAACCGTCTTGACCTGTTATACCTGTAATCAATGCAGTTTTAGTCATCTCAACCTCCGTTTATAAATTTAGACTATGCTTCTCACTCTAATTTATGTTACAGCTTAAGTATCAAATAAACCACATCCTGATAAAGCAGAACCCCATAATGAGACTTCTCATGCTCTTCTTTGAGGTTAAAGCCTCTACCACATTGGCAAAAGGTTCTTTAATACAAGGACTGATTTCCATTCATTTCTCGCGTTTATCATGAAATGAGCCTCAGCTTATTGAGGTTACACCACTGAATTTCTTTAAAAAGTATAGTCTACAATAGCGTAAATAGTGAAGTTACTAGAGTGCTACATAAAAGGAGTTTACAAAACTTGCCTCCATAGCTTGGTTCGATTAAACTATGTTATGCCTATTATGCCTAGTGGCACTGCTCTATTGCCTAGCAATGAAAAAGTATGCTAATTGTATCACAAAAGCCAAAAAGAAGCCAGTAGGCATTCATCTTTTCATTTCCAATGTTCTACATATTATCCCCGGAATCACCTTTTTACTTTTCTTAACCGGTTACGCTATAACAGTAATCCTTTGCCCAAGCGGGACAGGACAGTTGCTATTGAGCGGGTGGTGCTGAGTTTCAGAATTGGTATCACTATGGTGGCACTCATAGTTCTCATCTTTATTCGTACACCGTGGGAAATAGGCGTGAAATCTGCTTTTGCTCTATAGTTTATGATAATATTTATTGGGGTGCATATTTTTTGCTTCAGATGAAAGATACTGGTAGAGGAAGGTAACCTGGAAATTGGGGTTTCAGTTGATAGAATTGATTCGCGGTGCAGGCATCCGTAGTAAGGTGCTGTCAAGTATTCTGTTGCTTACCATAGTGAGCATGCTTGGTACGCTAGGCTATGTCATAGTTACGCACGGGGAGGAGGAAAGCTTTACTGAATTTTATATCCTAGGACTGAGTGGCAAAGCTATGGACTATCCTATCGATCTAAAAGTAGGGCAGCAGGGAAAAGTAATAGTGGGTATTATCAATCGGGAGCATGAGAAAGTAAGCTATCGGGTCAAGGTGACGATAGATGGGGTCATGAACAACGAGGTTAAAGCAGTTATGCTTGAACATGATGAAATATGGGAGGCTGTGGTTAATTTTGTACCTAAGGTTGCTGGGGATGATCAGCGGGTAGAGTTTTTACTATTTAAGAACAGGGAAGTTGAGCCTTGCTTGGAGCCACTCTACCTGCGGCTTGATGTAATAGAATAATAGAAGCCATAGTTTGTCTGTTCGCTATTACCTTGGCTGAGGCGATTCGTGTTTAGTACTCAACGTAAGGGTTTTTCATGGATAGAAGGCACTGAACCTATGCAACTCATTCGCCCTCCCGGGCTTCCTTGAGCAGATAGACTTTCTCTCTCACCCTCTCTAGGTCGGCGTTACGGGACTCCCACCGGGTATAAACGATAGAAATATCATTTTCCCTCAGGAAGGAGGTGTTTGTGCTCCCCTCTTTCAGAAACTCATAGGCTATCTCATCCTTAAGTTGAGGATAGGCGTGTAACCTGGTATACACTTTTTTCCCAGTGATGGCAGTAAAGGGGGTAGCCTTCCACGGGTCCAGAATTGCCTTGTCGTACTCATCACCAAGATTTTCCTTTATCCAAACAAATGCTTCGTAGTCTTGCCTGTCTATCATATAATAGTATGGTGTATTCATATGGGATGGGATAGATATAGCCAAGGTGATAACGATAAAAATTAAGCACACTATAGATCCCACATTTTTAGTAATGATAGGTGCCTTCAGCTTAGTAGCAAGTTTGGTTGGCAGTCTAAGGCTCTTCACCCACATTAATCCAGCGCCGGCAACAATGCTCATTATCAGCAACATGTACATCAACCCTCGCTCATACATAAACCGTACCCCATAGTGGAAAGCAAAGAAGGTGACCAGCATCAGTAGCAAAGCTAGTAAGCCTAATACCAAGCCATAATTTTCATTTCGACCTCTTATTGACAGCAGGAAAGTGCCCAGGAGACCGAATAAGATAGGAAGATAACCGTAGGTGAGGATAATTCTTGATATGTCAACCCATGGCGCAGGACCCTGTGTGACTGTTAATGATTTCATCATAATTAGAGCCAGACTAAATATCCAAGGCATTGGCCCTACAAAAGGGACAATTATGGCTAGTGTCATCCCCAGACTGTGCTTAAAGTTGGCTTTTAGAGTGAGTATGATGTAGGGAACAAGTATGATTACCAATCCCATTGCGGTTACTGGGTGCATGGCGAGCAGAAAGCAAGTAAATAAAAACAGCACCACGTAAGACCACCCAGTTCTAAAATTGAAGACTATGAAGAGAGATAAGGGAAAGAATAGCAGTCCCATAGCTACAGGAACCAGGAAGCCAGGCCCTAGTATTCCTACCGTGGTTGGTATAAGGCAGGTAAAGAGGGCTGCTTCCCAGCCAAACCCCTGCCGCTTAGCTAGGACATAGACTGATAGGACGGTAATTAAAAAGACAAGACTAGGGAAGTATTTGAAGATAGTAAGCCAAGAGATACCACTAATCTGATGGAATACCCCCCAGAATAGGTAGAAGCCAAACCGTAGGTGAGCACCAAGGCCCAAGTTAGAACCAATGAGACTTTCCGTCCACTCTCCATAAAAAGGGTCAATAAAAGTGGTGCTGCCTGCCTGGAGCATCGCCTTGGTATAGGCTAGGTGCATCCATTCATCAAGGTGCACCAAGTAAGGGTAGTTGTGGTGGGGGATAAAAGCGAGATAAAACGCCAAAGCCATTATCGGCAGTAGCTTTACATAGTCGGATTTAAGGGTTCTATAAATATTCTGCCAGTTCATGTATTATCTGAGCTAAGTATCGATAGCGAGGGGATATAATAGGGTATGGACCGGCTATCCCCAATTAGAGAGGTATTCGAGTTTGCTCCTCCTTTCCTTGACCGCTTGCCCATCATCAGGCCAATCTTGGGGTTTATGATCGTATTCCTTCTACCTAGCTTTGCCTGGACGCTGGTATTTTTCACTAGTAAGCAGACAAATCTCATTGGGAGATTCCCCCTTCCTTAGCCGTCTATGTTGCCACAATGACGCCCAGCCTGATTTCTCTAGGTGGGCTAGTCGGGATCAAGATTACCCGGTGTTACCTCTGTCTTAGTTATTGCTTTAGTTACTATTATACCTGTAGTGTTTTATTACCTCAACAGGCCTATACGCCAACACTGAGGCTGCTAGTATAGCCCAAACCTTGGCCCACCTAGTCTTTATTGACAATACCAGATTTTGCAAAGGAGGATAGTTCTTACCTCATAAATAGATGCTCCTTACTGGCGAAGCGGTGGAGCTTAAAGCGATAGAAAAAGCAAATAAACGGGCAATAGGTCCCACCCTTGAGGCCGAGTCAAAGACAAAATAGATAGAATTGAAAATTGCAAAGTAAAACTAGATAGTACATTAAAAGGCATTATTACAGGAGGGTCGTAATTTAATTCCGAATGGGGTACCCCATCTTTAGTACCACCTATAATGAGGGAGTCCCTGCCATTTCCACTGGTTGTGTTTCTTGTGCTTGCTTATTTTCGTAGTATCTTGTGGCAAACTCGGCTGGAGTCAGGTAGCCCAGCAAGCTGTGCGGACGGTGGTTATTATACTCCTGTCTCCGTGCTTCCACAATGAGCTGGGCTTCCCTACCATTGCGGAATATCTCACGGTTTAGACACTCGTCTCTTAGCTTGTCGATGAAACTCTTGATATAACCGTTCTCCCAGGGACTGCCAGGGTTAATGAATAAGGTTTGGCAGCCAGATTCCTCTAGCCATTGACAGACTGCCCTGGCGATAAACTCAAGCCCATTGTCACTCCGAATATGCTTCGGTACCCCATGCGTCATGAATAACCACTCTAGAACTCCCACTACTGCCGAGGCCGATGCCGACGGTGCAACCCTGATGGCCAAGCCTTCCCGGGTATACTCGTCGATTATGGCCAAAATCCTGAGCTTGCCACCTCTTTCAGTCCTGTCCTCAACAAAGTCGTAGCTCCAGACATGGTTCGGGTACTCTGCTTTGTTTATTATCTCTGCTGCAGGCCCTATCCTGCGCCTCCTCGGTCTTCTCTGGGGTATATCCCAGCCCTTCCGATTTCCAGATGCAGTGAATCCGTTTCCTGTTTATTCTCCAACCCTCTCGCCGGAGCAGCAGACACAAAGAACCTTACTGGGGAAGCCTCTAGCTGATAGTGCCCTCGTATTCAGCCATATCGATGGTAAACCTCTTGACCCAGGCGTAGTCAGCCATACCTTTGCTAAAGTGCTTAAGAAAGCAGGACTGCCTCATATTCGCTTTCATGACCTGAGACATAGTCGTGCCACGCTCTTGCTAAAAGCCGGCATACACCCTAAAATAGTAAGTGAAAGGCTGGGGCATGCCAACATTAGCATTACCCTTGATACTTATAGTCATGTCTTGCCGGGATTAGAGGAGAGAGCTGCTGAGCGCTTCGACGAGATGCTAAAGTCAAGGTTAATTGCAGAAGATGTCAGCAAAATGTTAGCAAAAGACCCCAGACCAGATAGCATGGGCCGCTAGCTCAATTGGTAGAGCAGCTGACTCTTAATCAGCAGGTTACAGGTTCGATTCCTGTGCGGCTCACCAATATCGTAGCTAATTCGACCCATTTTTTGTTATCCTCCTTTTGATTTTCCAGTCTGCTAAACAGTTTGCTTAACAAAATACCTGATTTTAGCCTCAATTTTGCTTAACAATCTGCTTAACTTTAGACTCTTAGTTTACCAAAATCCCTTAATTATATCTCTCAGTATTACTCAGTATCGTATGGGTAAGAGTAAGAAGTCGTTTCTTTCCCACTGGATCCATCGCCGGCGACCTACTTTCTCCACAAGTTCTCGGTTGGATAATTCAGATGTGACAAGGTACACCCGTACGCCCTGTGTTTTCAACTCGTCTATCAGGTCAACAAAACCTTTATCCTGAGTAATTAGTACGAGTATAGTACCGCCCGGATCATGCCCAACGTCGCTCCTCGACTGGTCAATGATTTCTTCATCAATATCAGTGTCGTCTTCCCAGACACGCCAGCCCAAACTTTCTAGTACATCTGATGTGGCTGATTGAGAAGGAAATGTAAACGCTTTATATAGCTGGTGAGTCATGCCGCCGAATCTTCGTTTCATTTCTGTTCTGATCCAGGCGTCAGCTTCAGTCACCTGACTTGCAGGTACTCCCAGGGTTTGGAAATCCCACAGAACAATTAACCTGTAACGTGGTTTACGGGTATCTTGTGGTTCACGACGTATGCTGAAGAAGTTTGGAGTTACGTTGTGTTCTCTGGCTACAGAATAAATGAGCGCAAGAAAGTTGGCATCAGGGATGGTGGCTCCGGTCTCCCAACGAGAGAGAGTGTTAGGAGGAACTCCTATAAGGCCAGCCATTTCTACCTGTGATATATTAAGTCTTTTCCGGATTTCTACTAAGCTAGACGACTTAAATTCGTATATCCCTTTTTTTACGCTTCTTTTCGGTGTCATTACACTCCCTTCGTTACGGAGATCTGGAACCACATCCCTTAATATAACTTCTTACTTATTCTTACCCTGCCGTGAGCTGCGATAGGCAGAACTATTAGAGTTAAGCTGGGTGCTACGATTGTCTCTCGCTGCTTTGTGAGCAGGGCTGTTAGGATTATGTATGTTTGCACGCTGATTGTTGCGGTTGGCCGAACTACTGCCGCCTTTTCCTTTACTCATGATACCTCCTTTCCTGTTTATTGAGGTATCAAACTTGCTGCAGTCAAGAATTGATCTCCTCAAATTAATAATAACATCATAATAGATGATTTGTCAACAGGTTAGGATAAATTAATGCAGTCTAGTATATGAATTGCTATCGCTAATATTACCATTCCGACACGAAGTTTAGAAGTTACCTCTATGTGCCCTGCTAATAAGTCGCTGAATGAAATCTTCAGTGACGCTGGCCTCTTTTAGTTCTTCCCAATCATCAATATCTGCTAGTTCAGGAAATTCCTCTTCCTCTTTCAGACGCTTCAGCAGTTCGGCAGCTACTGTTCTATCCACATCTCCTAACTTGGCTCGGTCTTCGTATACCCACCAGCCTCCATACACCTTTTCTCCCACTGTATATATCGTGTGTCCAAAAGGATCACCCAAAGATTCAGGCGGTGCACTACGGATTTTCTCAAGATTTGACGCTATTATCAATGCTGCAATTTTTAGCTCCTCAGAATAGGGAGACTCTTTGAAGTTTTTATCTGCCCAAGACTTGATAGCTTCATAATCATCCCTTAGATACCATACATGCGGAGGCAACTTGGCTATGACGACCTCAGGAGATAGGAGATTTATGTCCTTCTCGATAATGCGCTTGATAGTCCTTACATCAGGTGCTTCTTCGTAAAAGTCTCGCTCTTTACGGAGTCTCCGTAGCTCATTTTCTAGCTCGCGCAGAATAACTTCCGGCCTATTCCCGATAGTCGCCGCTTTGTCCCAGATGAAAGTCTTTAACTCGAAGGAAGTCTCTGGTTTTCTTGGCACCGTAGTTATTCCCCTCAGTTATGCAGGTTATATGTATTCTAATGAATTAATATATATCTTACCATGTGGGTAGGTAAAGAATTAATTACGGAGAATCCATACGGTGAGCCTGCTAATCAAGTTAGATCGCCTCCGGAAGCGGAGAATAACTGATGAAGACTATTTGGTTCTCTTTTTGCAGTCAAGAGAAGCTATGGGCGTTAGTCCCAAGACTCTACGTTTCTACAGGGAAAGGCTCTCCAAGTTCATTCGCGCTATCGACCATCTGCAAGCTACTCGCCAAGATGTACAAAAATACCTGAATTCTATTCCCCCGAATCACTATGGACTGGGAACCCGGCATGCATCATACCGGGCAATAAAAGCCTTCTATCGATGGCTAAATAGTGAATATGGTATCTCGAATCCGATGGAAGGTATACCAGCTCCTATACTTGGTAAGCCCATACTTCCGGCATTGGAAAAAGAGGAGGTGCTCTATCTTATCGAAAAATCCTCTTCTTCAAGAGATAAGGCCATCATAGCTCTCTTTACGGAAAGCGGTCTGAGGCTATCGGAAATGGCCAATATCAAGCTTGAGAGTCTTAATTGGACAAACAGGACGGTTCGAGTACTGGGAAAGGGTCGGAAGGAAGCTTATGCAGCCTTCGGTGATCTGACAGAAAAATACCTGGAAGCCTGGATTCAACAGTATCAGCCTAACGGTACTATCTGGGGTTTAAGCGAATGGGGAATTGCATCGATGCTCCGAAGACTTGAAAAAGCCACTGGCCTACCGTGTAATGCGCATACTTTTAGGCGAACATTCGCCTGCCTGCTACGGAAGGCTGGGGTAGACACGATGACCATTAAAGATCTAGGGAGATGGGAATCCCTAGAGATGGTGCAGCGATATACCAGATCAGTAAGCTTTGATGATAGCTTAAAATTTTATCCGCCCTCTCTATTAAATGATGAGACA
>SDBU01001621.1_pt1 | contig 31483 bp, 78 predicted proteins | sample 2277071 | NCBI WGS metagenome assembly SDBU01 (sample SAMN10397929, study PRJNA504765) | marine sediment metagenome | isolation source: marine sediment core GS08_GC12, 126 cmbsf | place: Arctic Ocean: Gakkel Ridge, Loki's castle | collected 2008 | reverse complement strand
ATTAAAAATCATAATCTCATCCATATAACCCATAAGCTCATATGTATAATCATCATTATATCTTCTAGCTCCAAAATAATGTCTTGCAGTATGAGTCATATCCATAATTCCATCACCACTATCCTCATCTAAAACCAAATTCCCATCAACATATCCCTTCCAATTCCTCCCACTTCCAACAACCGCAATATGATACCAAGTATCATTCGTAAAAGTAAAATTTCCAGTAAAAAGAAAATCATTATTATCTGTGTCATCAAAAAGTAAGAAAGTTCCATTAGAAAGAAAACCAAACTGCCATTTCTCAGAATCAGTATTCCATTCCTGATAAAAATATGTATGCTGAAAAGTCTCAATATTGACCCACATCATAACAGTGACTTCATCAGCTAATGTTGAAAGAGGTACACTACCTTCAGCGTTTACACTAACTCTCTCGTCTCCTGTAGCATCTTGAAAATAAATAGAACCTCCAATAGCCCCGAATGTTGAATTATATATTGGGAAATAAGAAGCACTATCTCCTCCGAGCCAAACATTATTATTATAAGATGTAAAATCAATTGCACTACTATTAGTCGTCCCATAGTCAAAAGGCAAATTTACAAGAGCAAAACTCTCTCCGTCTCTCCTCCAATCATAAATCAACCGAACAGAAGCATTATCATCCTGATCAGTCCAAACAGTTAAATTATCACTTGTTAAATTATATCCAGAAGTGGAATTTAAAATAACCGTAGAAACAGTCGGGGATGCCATAACCAAATAAATAAAACTAATTAGTAATGAAATTCCAAGTATATAAATAAATGTTTTTGTAATTTTTGGTTTTTTTACATTGTTTTTCCATTTTGTCATATTATCAAGGAGAATTACAGATTCTTCCTCCACTTTTAAATGTAATACAATCAACAGAAGTAATATTATTTGAAGTCATATTCAAGTTTCCAGTTATATTATCTCCATCAATATTAACATATCTATCATCAGTATAAGTCGTGTTAAGATTGATAAGACTATTACTAATTTCAATACCAGTTCCAGCAGAGTAAGTTGTTCCACCAGTTCCACCAGTACCTACACGAGAAATACGGTAAAATCTATCTTCAGGGAGTATTGTATCGCTTTGCTGTAATACGAGGTATGCTAGTGGTACACCTCCTTTTGAATCGGTAGGAATAGTAAAATCCATAGTAGATAGTGTTGTCACTGCATCTGACTCGGTGTCAAACACTTCTTGACCGTAAAGGACTTCAACAAGACCTGATGCAAATACTGCGACATATTGAACTGTCCATTTATTATTAGGTACTGTTGCTAATGTACTTGTTCCGTCATCATAACTATCAGGGTCAATATATGCAGAAAATGTTACATCTGTCCCATCACTTAACTTATAATTAAAGGTAGTAGGGGATTGTTCAGCTAAATCTACTATATGAGGATTTTTCCCATCTGTCTGAAAGTTTGCACCACTACGGAAAACAGAACCCGCTAACTTTTTAATCTGTAAATCAGCTCCAGTATTAGGTTGAATTTGATTCCCTTCAACATTAAAGGGTCCCCAAGCTTGGAAAAAGTCTTGTAATTGTGAGGTGGGGTTATGGATAATACTTAATGGACCACTACCAGCAAAAGTTATGTGATTGGTATCATTTCGACCTGCAATACCAAGGTCAATAGTATCACGTCGTTCTTCAGGAGTTGGTAATTCTAATCTCTCAACAACATTCCCTGAAGAATCTAATGACAAGAAGATTGCGATTACATCACCAGCAGAAGCAGTTGTAGCTAAATTATACCCTGTTTTAGCAGTCCATGTGACTGTTGTTAATACTGGATTATCAGGGTTAGTAGTGGAGTCAACTACTTGCCCAGAACCTGCACTGATGTCAATTAAAGTATTATCACCACTATTAATAGAAACAGCACCACCTTGAATCAAACCAGTTGATTGAGTAATTGTATTTACATCTGTTAATTCAGAACCATCTCCGATGAAATAGTCTGCACTAATATTTCCTGTTGCGTTTATTTCATCAACCCATAATTTAGTAACTCTATTGGCTAATGAGCCAAGCCAACCGAAGAATCCATAATTGGACGTCGTAATATTTCCTGCAAATATTTCCGATTGATTTTTTAAAGCATAATTAGTTAAATTAGTTGCATCAGTTCCAGAAATTCCAGTAAGTAACGAACCATCTCCAATGAAATAAGTTGCAGTGATATTTTCTTGAGCTAAAATAGAACCTTTAGCCTCAATATCATCTTCTACTCCTAAATCTGCTCCAGTTGAACTGGTCATGCAATCTATTAAATTAAATCCTTCACATAGTGTATAATTCTCATCTAAAGAAGCATTGCCAAAAGATTTTCCAACCATTAAACTTCTATCAAAAATAGATGCTCTACTTGAAGCTCCGTGATTAACAACAAGATGAGGTCGTTGGTCTGTCTTATCCCATAAAACCCATTCCATTCCATAAAGATTTCCTTCTTCTTCTAATTCAAATACAACCGCATCCTCAAAAATACTTGAGACATTTATCCATTCTTCTGTTCCATGAGCATGATAAATTGAATAATGTTTTGTACCATCTTCATCAAAAAATTGTAATCCTTCTTCTAATTTTAATGGACTAGCACCACGAGTAAAACCCATAGTTCTTGTATTAGTTGTAAAAAACATCTCATTGGCAGATTTATTAAAAACCATAATGTCTGTAGTTCCATTAGATATTGTAAAGTCTTCTCCATTTACATATAAAATATATGGATCTATATTTATATATGGTGTGTTAATTCCTAAATCACTTACTGTTGTTGCACCAACTAAAGCGATTGAAAGCAATGTAACTAGAAGAATTGAATAAGAAATGTTTACTTTTTTTGTTTTCATTTTTTCTTTTTAAATATTATTTTCTTTTTGTTTATTTTGTACATTTTAAACCCCTTTGGAGTTATTCCTTTTATATTTCTGATTTTAATCTCTGCCAGAGGTCTGCCTTTTTTAAATCTTTTTAATTCCATTTCATATTATAAAAACAAAAAGAAGTTTAAAAGTTTGATTGAATATTTATTTAGATAGCTAATTATATAAATAATGAACTACTTAATTAAGTAAATAATTAGAAAATGGTTACCGATGAAGAAATAAAAAAATATTTTAAAGAATATTATGAAAAGAAAAATATTAAGAGGGCAAGAAGTATAAATATTCCTGAGAGATTATTTAAAGACTTTCACAAATTATGTATTGATAAAGGAATAAGTATGAGTGAAGAATTAAGATATTTTATGACTAATAAGATAATGGAAAACAAAAACATTAATTAAGTTCTGGCTTAAGACCCACAACAATCACTACTTTCCCTAAACCACTTTATTATAAACCAAGCCAGTCCTTTTCCTTGATTCTTTTTCTAAATATCTTTATTGCTTTCTCTACAGGAAATCCATCAATCATTAAATCAATAAGAATTTGTGCAAACTTATTTGGGTCTTTATCAATTACATTTTGATAATGACTCTTAGAGCCCTTTCTATCAAAAACATTTATTTCATATCTATCCCTGTTTTTCTTGAACTCTAAGTGAGCCATTATCTACCTCTATCCCCCAAACATAAACCAAAGCAAACCTCCAACCGCTGCGAGGATTATTAATACTATTATCCCCATACCAACACTTTTAGGTATTTGAGAAGTCTGTGCTTTCAAAGCAGCTTTAATTAAAAACTCATCACTTTCAGTAGAATCTCCTCTCTGTCTTATTTCATCTAAATCCATATTAGAAACAGCAGCATCTCTATAAACAACTTTTCCTTTTCTATTCATAACAGGCCTCCTATCTATCTCTTTAATTAAATATGCTTTTGGATTTTTCCTTATACCTTTAACTGTCCATACAGCCCTCGGATCAAATTCATAAGGTTTATTTTTCCAGACAATCATATTCCCATCAAAGATAGGCATAAACTTTGGAGGTTCTATTTCATTCTTCTTATTTAAAAATAAAACAAGCATCATATCTGTTTTACTTTTTCTTAAAGACTGCCTGAACTTCCAACGCCATTTGAAAGGAAACTTCCACTCTTTTGTTTTCTGTTCTGTTTCCTCTCCTCTTTCAGTTATCCTCTGCCTTCTTTCCATATCTTTAACTCTATCTGCTAAAGTTAATCCTCTTCTACTGATTGTTGATTCTTCTTTTTGAACATACGCCATCCTTGTTGATTTGATGAGGATTTTCTGGCTCTTTCTCTGACTTTTTTCTGGCTTATTGATAAATCCATAAACCATCCTTTCTTTGCCATAGAAGTAGCAGATACTATTTTTGCCCTTGTAGCAAAATAATTCCCAAAAACACTATGTCCAAATACATGTCCTAAATGAGCTAAGTTCATAGAATCTCTTACAGAAACAAGATGTTCTCCTATTTCCTGTTTATCAAGATTCCCAACCTTTGCTAGTTTAAATGGTTTGTTTAATCTAACAACTCTCCAAAACCAAGTATAAATACTGGGTTCTACTTTTGCTTGTGGAAAAGTTGCTTCATACTGTTCTAACTGAGCATCCTGCAAGTCTTGTCCTTGTTCAAATTCATCTTCTGCTTCGTCAAGTTCTTCTTCATAATCATCCATTCCTCATCTCCTTTGACCTCCTTTCAATTATTCTTCACCACTACCCCAGCTAAAAAATTCATAAGCTGAAACAATCATAAAAATAATTCCTAAACCAATTATGACTAATCCTACTCCTTGTGTATAAAAATTAGTTATATCATTAAATCCATAAATCATTGTATTAATCCCGCTAAGTAAAAACATTATTGAACCAATAAATCCCATCCAAGCAAAACTAGTAACCATTCCAAAGATTATTAATATTATTCCCATAAATAAAAGAACGAGAAACATTGTATTATCAAGAATAGATCCCTGCACTTTTCCAGTAGGATTTACATTAAAACTTCCTGAACCAGCTGCACACTGAATTCCATCACAGCAATAAGCGACCCACTCATGCTCTCCTGTTTCTGTAACATTATCAGCCCCAATTGTAATATTAAATTCTCCACTTCCTAAATTATTTGCTGCTTGATTATCAACTAAGTAAGTTGAGTTTGGATACTTAACAGAAACATTACAGGTTGCTGCAGCAGTAGGCATTGTTCCATTTACTTCAAATGGAAATTTTAAATCCACTGCTTCATATTGCTTATAAGTCTGTGCAGTTATAGATACAACTAACATTATTAATACAAATGCAAATAGTAATTTGTATTTCATTTTTCTTGAAGAGTAATATTCCCAGCACCTAATTTAACTTCTGGTTTTGGTTTTTCTGCTACTGCTTTAATCCAATTTGCATAAGCCTCCAGCACCTCAACCATCTTTATATGCTTTAAGTCAAATGATTCTTCAGCAGTATAGTCTTCATAGTTAAGGCATTCAACTTCACATTCAGGTTCTATTTCATAATCGCATTCAGAATACTTTGTGCAATATCTTTCAGGAATTGAATGTTCTCCTAACTTATAATCATAATAAACTGTGCAATTATAATTTTCTAAAGTTGTTTTATTCATACAAATATCTTCTCTTTCAAGGTCTTGCCACATTTTAAACTTACATTTATAATTACTGCAAAATAATTCAGAAGTTTGTGGATTAATTATTCCTTCTTCAGCAAGAGTTATTTTAGCTTCCTTGCTGATTTTAACTGTATCATCACTATTAGTTAATAAATCTGCAATTGAAATTCCAGTTAAGAATATTACCATTATTATTGAAACTACTACTGATAAAACTTTCTTATTCATATTTTAACCTCCATTAATTTAGTTATCATTGCCTTTATCCCGCTGTAAATCCTCCATTTGTACCAACCATACTCCATCCCTCATTATCTGCCCAAACTAAAGTGACACCTTTACCAATTAATTCGGTATTAAATTGTATATAAGCACCTCCTAACAGAGTTACAGGAGTAATCCTCAAGGTATCCATATCATGAAATCCATTTACAATATATATATGTTTTATCTGCCCTGACCTTGACCCATCTTCCAAACTTACATAATAAGTCCCCATAGCATCAGGTGTAGTTATTTCTGTATTTAGCGTTTGTATTGATATGGCTGTTCCAGGACTCATCTCTGATGCTGTAATTTCGTCTGGGATACTGGAAACACGACCATCAAAATCAACCCCATATGTTCCATCTCCAACAGTAATAGGATTTGGTCCGTAAGCTATAATAATATCAGTATTTATTCCTTTAAGAACCTGAAGGGTTCTTGAACCATCACCAGGGTCTATGACCATCTGAAAGCCTGTGTCAGTTATAGAACTATCATTATCTGCTCCAAAGTAAATTTTGGCACTATCAGGTTTGATGTAAACATCATTATCAAAATTATAATCATCAAAATCAGTAAAAAAAGCACTAAGCATTCCTCCTTCCTTATTAAAATAAAGACCTGTTGCATTAGCAAATATTGAAGCCACGCTCATATCCCCAAACATTAATTTAGCATTATCATTAACAATCTTTAAATCGCCATCACTTGTAATTCTCATTTTTTCTGTAACACTATCACTTCCTCTTGTAGAGAACCTCATATAAGAATTATCATTAGAAGCATCCTCTAAAGCAACATCAAAATAACCTGTAACAACTGCTCCAGCAGTTCTAAATTCTATACCTCCTCCATCATCAGCTGAAAGTGGAGATTTCCTATTTTCCATTACAAACGAGTGGGTTATTCCAGTAACATCTTTCTTTGCAGTAACTATCCCTGCTTTAATCTCGGCTGTACCAGCATTAAATAAAAACTGGTTTGCACTTTGGTCATACCAAAAAAAACCATCCCCGCCAGAACTCTTGAAATGTACATAGGAATCAGCAGGAGAACTATCATCACCCAAAGTTAAAGTATTACTTGTCATAGTAATATCTCCACCAACATTTAAATTTTCACCAATATTTACATTCCCGCCAGTATCAATGATTAAATCTGATGTTTCACCACCTGCACCTAATCTTAATTCTCCAGCTATACGACTAGCTGTAATAATATTATGACCATCAAGACCTAAATTAATTTGACCTGTTGTCAATAAATCTCCTGCTCCTAAATTCATATCTCCATTACTTAGTGTAACTCCTGCATTATTAATTATAAATCTTGAACTTCCTCCAGTTATAAAATTCCATTGATCAGAACCCAACTGCATTACTGTATTTGTATCTCCAATATGAGATATTTTTGACCCTAAAAATATCTCTTCAAAACTTGCGTTACCTGTTGTTACAAAATTTCCACTTCCATTAAAATTATTTGCATCAAATTGATATTGAGCATACAAACTTCCTGTTAAAAAACTTCCATCACCATAAAAATAACTTGCTGTAACATTATATCCAATATCTAATGTTAAATTAGCAGTCATATTATTTGTTCCATTTCTATCCAAAGCCCAAGGGTGATTAGAAGGGTCATCCCTTCCTGAAAGACCATCATGGTCTGCTGTTGTTAATGCTGTCCATCCATCAACTATGTTAATAAAATCAATAGAAAAATCATGTCCTGGATTTCCGACTTGAAAATGGCTGAATCTAACTGATACATTTCCATATTCATCAATATGTGATAAAGAGTCAAAAACAGGAACATAAAAATTAACAAAAGATGTCATATCTGTAAATTCAGCATAATTTTCCCAAACACCAGTATCTACTCTTCTTATTTCTAATTGAACTTCATGTCCTTGTCCTCCTGCATAATAAATTCTTCCAATTACACTGTCAAAATTTGTGATGCTTGTAAAATTAATATCAATTATTAAGGGATTTGCTCCTGCTACTTCAGAAACATTATAACTATCATCATCTTCTGGAATTAAAATACTTGCTAAGTCCCCTGAATCTAATGTTCCAGCGACAGTATCTATTTGTGTAGCATTATAATTTACTGACCTTAACTTATCATCAATAGTTAAATTTAAATGTGTTTCATTATAATCTAAAACACTTCCATCAAAATCTAAATAAGGTAATGTTGCTGTCCAGTTGAATCTTCCATTAAACCAGTCTGCTGTTATATTCCCAGTTATATTAATACTTAAATTTCCAGTTAATCCTAAACCACCAATTATAAATCCTGCTGAACCTATTGATAAAACACATCCAGCTTGATTTTCACATAGTGCTGTGCTTACATCTTCGCATAACTCAGCAGTTCCTCCACAAGAACCTCCACTTCCTAAATCCCAAGAACAACCATATTGCGCCCTATAAATATTAAACCAACCACACTGAAAGAAGTTTAAACTTCCACAAGCAGTTGCAGTTCCTGAGCAAGTTGAATTACCATGAACAATTAAACTTTCCATTATTTCAATATTAGGTGCAGTTACATTTCCTGCAAAAAATCCATCACCATGAAAATAAACATCACCATCTTCACAGTTCAAACAATTAGTTGAGAAGTTTCCAGTAAAGTTTGCATCACCACCAACATTCAAATTTTCAACATCATCTATGTTATTTCCACCCATGCTTAAATCTCCAGTCATATCACATCCAGTTAAAGCACACCAAATAAGATTTCCAAAAGAAGTAAGCCAGGATTCTTTTATAGTTAATTCATTATTAACTTCTTCCATCTGAGTTGCATTTGGGAAGTCCAAGCTATCCCACCAATCAGAACTATTTACAGTTGGAACTAAAGAATAATTTGTAAAATCTGGATCAGTATAAACTACTTTGCCCTGAGTAAAATCATCAGTTCCTACTGCAGCAAGAACTAAATTAATAGAAATTAAAAGAAAAAAGAAAAAAGAAAAGAGTCTCATCTATTATAAGCCTCCTTTAATTTAAAATTAAAAAAAAAATTAAAAAAAAGTTTCATTAAACTACTCCTGCCTGTCTAAGACTTGAGTAAGTTACAGCTATTCCAATTCCTAAGATACCTAACGCAAAGAATCCTGGAACTAATTTAAGAACTGTTGCTCCCCAACTAGATGATAAATATAGTTGGCAATATCCAGAAGATGATACTTCTGTTGATAAACAAGCTCCGCCTGTTGCATTAGTTGCTCCACCAGCTTTTAAAACTTCTGTTGAAATTGGGGCTACTAAACTTGTTCCGATAAGAATAGCTACGAATCCACCTATTAGATTTGCTATCATTTTCTAAGGATTAGACTACTCCAGCTTGTCTTAGACTTGAGTAAGTTACAGCAATTCCTATACCAAGAATTCCTAACGCAAAGAATCCTGGAACTAATTTAAGAACTGTTGCTCCCCAAGAAGAAGAGTTATACAAAGCTCCATCAGTTACAGCTGCAGTATTAACTTCACTTGATACTGGGCCAACTAATGATGTTCCGATAAGAATAGCTACAAACCCACCTATTAGATTTGCTATCATATTAATCTATTTAATTTTTCCTCCTTAGAACTACCAATAAAGCTATTTATATAAAGATTAAGGTTAATTCAATCTTTCACATATCTGCTTTATTGGAGTAAAATAAATACTATTATTTAAAATATAAGGAATACGATCTTCAGTATTAACAGTATTAACAACCAAATCATTCCACTCCATCTTACCTGATAAAACACCAGCTTTAAAAATATTTTGCTGGTTTTTAATCTGCCAATCATTAAATTTATCATAAGCTATATACATAGCTAATCCTGAAATTATTATTGATAGGATTATTATTGTTGTTATTATTTTTCTCTTGTTCATCTTAAGCTCCTGTCCATTCTTCATCACCTTCTATGTAATCTGAATCATCTGCTCTCCAGTTCTGTCTAAAGTTCTCTGACTGGCTTGCATCAATCTTAAATGGAGTCTTGTATCTAGAATCTGATTCGCTTGGAATAGATTTAGCACTATGTTTATCTGCATAAAATCTTTTCCATTTATCATAAAACTTTCTAATTCTTAGGTGCATTTTGTTTAGCCTCCTGTAAATTATTATCTTGAGAAGATGTTGCCTCAAATAGAAAACTATTTAAATAACACTTTCCTCCTTAATTTAATACTTAAGGTGTCTAGTGCCAATCTGACATCTTGTAAACTGTGTAAGTCAGATAACAAATCAAAAACACTCATTGGCAATTTTTTATTCATTTTGTAACTCCCACTTTATCAATTTCAACTAATTTTCTATGAACCCCAAAGTTTAATAATGCAGATAGTAAGATACATTCATCTTCTCTCATACATATTAATAGAGTTTTAGTTTTTCTGTCTATAAAATAAATTCCATATTTATCATCTTTACATTTCTCAGTTCCTTCTTCATTATACTCAATAAGGAATCCTCTACCATTTACTTTAAAATCTATAAGATTCATTTTATCTCTCCTTTAGATGATGTTATGTTACCTGAAGGAGAACGAGTAAACTTGTTCTTTTCACTTGCTTTTGTTCCAGGTCTATCCCTTGCCATATTTTCTTTAGCTAACATCCATCTATGATTTTCAGGGGCAAAGGCTAATTGTATTTGTTCTATATCTGATAAATCAAATTTATACAAAGGTATTATGTGGTCTACATTGTAATCTTTTCTAGGTTGTGGGATTGGTGTTAAAACCTTCATTATTCCTTTCCAATCAATACCAAACTTCGGTAATGGGTTACTAATCCTTCCTGTTTTAATATAATACCTAATCACACTTCCTAATGCAGAACCTAGTTTCCTTCTATTCCTGAATGCTTCATCCTCCCTATATTTTTTCCTTACATATTCTGCAACTTGTCTTCCTCTTAATTCCTTATTTTCTTCATAATGTTTCTTAGACCTTGCTTTTATTTTCTCCTTAGATTGAGCATATATCCTTTTGTCTTTTGCCCTAACTTTATCCTTATTCTTCCACTCCCAATCATTAACATTACAATTAATATGGCAATATTTTCTTCCATGCCAAGTGCTTATTTCCTTACCGCACCTTATACAATTCCCTCTTGGGGAGTTTTCTTTAGTTCGTCTTTTATATGTTCTTACCATCTTACTTGTTCAAACACAACTACTGTTACTATAACCCATCCCATCATTAACCCTATCATAACCTCTAGCCCATAATTTAGATAAGTTACAAATGCTATGTATGGGAAAGTTAAAACCCATAAGGACATAAATATTATTATTAATTTTTGTAAGTCTCCCATTTTATTTGTTCTTAGTCTTAATAGATTTAATTAATTCAAATACTAATCCAAACATTAATCTTATAAAATAGAATCCACCAAGTATTAAAAATAAGAATAACCATAAAAATTGTCCTATTGTTAATTCCAAATCTATCATTTTTTCTTTGTGTTATTAGTTGTTATACAATCTCTTTAGATTATCCTTTAAATTTACTTTTGTGAATTTTTCTAATCTCTCAATTAATTTTCCTATTTTCTCTTCTGAAGGTTCAATCAATTTTGAAATCTTATTAGAATCTGCTCCAATATTTACTAAGTTTGGTTTTAATCCTATAATCAATGTTACAAACATATCTAAATCAAAATCCATAATTGGTTCTATTGTAATCATTTTTTTCGGAAAAAAATTAATAAAAAATCTATCTTGCATAGGAGACTTACTAACCTTATACTCTCTATTAGTTTCAATTGTTGTTCCAAACATGCTCTTCTCTGGAAAAATATCAATAAACTTAGCCATCCTTTCTGGATTCTTTGTTTGAAATAAATACTCATTATTAAATTTTCTGCAATAATCAAGAACTTTTAATATCCATTGTTTTGGGACATCTTCAGCAAACATATCTGTAGAACTTCCAACAAAAATAAAGTTTCCTTCTCCTAAGTTTGTTTTTAATTCCCTTTCCACTAATCTTAATTCCTTTTGAGGAAATCTCTTCATATAACAATAAGAACACCCATGAGAACATCTACCTTTAATAACATTCCAAGTATGAGTTACAAATCCATACATGTTTCCTTTTTGTTTATTTAGTCCCATTTGTTCTTTTCCTATAACTTATTTGTGCTAGATGATGTTGCCTCCTTTTCTTCAAAACCATTACAAGTGCATTTATAGTTACTACCTAAAATATTCTTGTGAACATAACATTCTTTTAAATCAGCACGATGGTCTTTTAGTTTGTGTCCACATTTGCAGATGGCTTTAGTTTTTATCATGTTATCTTTTATTTAGTTGATTTAATCCCAAAACTTCTCCCAAAAAGACTTTCTTTTTATTTTAATCAAATAATATTTCATTGTTTCTGCATCAAAATATATTCTATATTTTGCTCTTTTATTTTTAATAAATTCTAAACATTCTTTTTTTGTATCAAAATATATTCTTTCCATGTTATCTTTTACCTAGTTGATTTAATTCCTATCTTAATACAATGATTTCTTGCTTCTTCTTCTGATTTTAACTTCTCTTTGCATACTGGACAAGTCTTCTCACTTATTAATCTCAAACTCCTTACTAATCTTCTAAATCCCATTTTATCTTATGTTAATTTGATTTTGCCTCCAATTGTTTTAGATATTCTATTGCATTTTCTAAATCTCTCATCTCCATATAAACATCAGTCATTCTTGCCTCTAAACATTTTATAGTTTCAGATAAGCTATATTTTCTTATTGATTTATCTTTTAAATTTTCCATTTGTTTTACCTCCTGTGATTTCTTACATTAAGTTGAAGTTACCCCATCTTCTCTTTTACGAAGCGTTTATGTGATTCCTCTGTCTTCTTCCAACAATCTGCAATTGACTTCAATTCTTTAGTAATATTTTCAATCTCATCTCTCCAACAAATCACCCCTGGATTTTGAGGAGTGTTATCCAAATCCCAACAAATCCCTTTCATTTGACCAATTAATTTTCTTACTATATCACTATTACTCATTTGCTACACCCTCCTCATCTAATCGGTACTTCCCTTCTATTTTCTCTTTTAAAACATTTCTTGCAAGAGATTCTAAAGCTTCTCTTTCCATTTGATTAATCCTTAAAGCCCATAGCCAATCCTTATCTTCCATTATTCTTGTACCTCCTTGCTGGTTTTCCTGCACTTTTTTCTTATTTGGTCAATATCTACATTAATTATTTTATATTTTGCTTTTTTCCATTCTTTTAGTTTATCATTCATACCTTCTTCACTACACCACCAACATTCACATCCGTAAACTACTTTCCCAGAATCAAGTTTTATTTTTGGATTCTTCTGACCAAAATTAAAACCCAAAGCCTTTTTTGGTAATTTAAAATCTCCTTCATAAACTCCAAATCCCAAAAATCTTACTTCTTTATTCTCTGTTCCTATAACTGCTCCTACTCTCTCTCCTTTTTTATAATCTAAAGTCATTCTTTCACCTCAACTTCGTTTAATTTAGGATTTATGCACCACTCTCCATCTTTCCTTATCCAAATCTTTCCACAGGCATTACATTTACAATCTTTACTATTCTTAATAGTGCTAAGGTTTTTACATTCACATTCCATTCTTTTCTCCTTCATCTTGACATGGTAAGATGCACCGTTTAACTTCATCAACAAATTTATCTGAAACTAAATGTAATGTTCCCATATATTCATCTTCATCAGACTTAAATGTAATCCATGCTTGGTCATTCTTTAAAGTTGTTTTATCAATTTTCATAGTCCTTATCCAACTCCTTTTTAATTTTATCTTTAGTTGAAGGTTCACCTTTCGCAACTTCTATGTCCCTATCTTTTAATTCTTTAATTTCTTCCTTGATTTCTTCAATCAATCCACTTTCAGGTATATTTGAAAACTCTGTAGACCCTTTAATATCTCCAATTCTTATGCACCAAGTATTTGGTTTCCATTCAGATTTCATAATTTCAATTTGAATTACTTCTCTCATTTTTCTTTTGCATCCTCTAATTTACTAAATCTTTTACATGGACATAGATTACATTCTTCTACTTTTTCTATATTTCCTGCGTATTCTCTAAGGTGATGAAACTTATCATTGTCCACATTTACATTCACTTGCCACTTTCATCCTCCTTTGGTTCAGGAATCGCCAGATTTGTGTCATCAGTAACTTCATCTGCTCCATCTATAATACCTTGCAAACATATTCTTACCTTCTCACACATACAATCATGGGTTTCTAATAATTTTCTTATGTGTTCAATTGGAGTTCCAATCCATTGGTCTTTTTCTTTATTGTATTCCATCATATCCTTCAATTATTTTAATTATTCTTGGTAAGTCTCCTTCAATCATCTCTTTAGTAAACCATAAAGTTTCTGGTTTGTAAAAATTATCATTCATTACCAATTCTTTTATTTCTCTCTCTATAAAAGACTTTTTTATAAATCTCTTATTGAATATTTTATTTTTAATATTCTCAATCTTTTTCTCTGTTTCTTTTTGTTTTTTTGTTTGAACCATTTTATTACATATTAGTCTGCTTTTAATTCCTTAAACAACTTCTTCTTAAAAACAATTGGCATCATCTTCATTATAAATTGTTCTCTTTTATCAATCCTATCCAAACATTCATGTTCTTCTAACAATTTGAAATATGCTTCAACTTCTTTATTCATTATCGCACAAACCTTTTCAATAGTTTCTATTCTAATTTCCATTTTTTGTTACCTCCTTATCAGTTACTTGATTGTCTGCTTCTTTGCACTTAAAAATTACAATCGCAAAAGGTAACCATAATCCTCTTTTGTGTCCTACAAATTTGGTTTCTCCTTTTAAAAACCTAACCTCTGCCTTGGTATCAATTATATATTTGTGCCACCAGAGAGTATTACTTCTAACTGGAAGGATTAAAACTCCATTAACATTATGTTTCTTAGATTCTTCATATGCTTTCGCAACCCAATGTCTTAAATACCTTCCAAAAGGTGGATTCATCCAAAAATTCTTATTCCAATCTTGGATTAAAGCATCATCTTGTTTTGTATAATATTCCTTACATTTTGCTATCTCTTTTGTTGCACAAACATCTAATTTTATATTAAATTCCTTTTGTAATGGTTCAAAAATCTTATTAGGAGTTTCATATTCTTCTGACTTACTCTTAAATGAATTGTTATCAATTCCCATTTTTATCCTCCATTACGCTTTTTTCTTGACATTCAGGACAAAGTTTCCACAATATTCCACCATCTATATTCTCTTCAAAATCTTCTGCTTCTGGAATCAAATCTGCTTTACAATTAGAACACTTAACTTTTATTTCGCTTTTGTCTTGAATCTGGAACTTATTACATTCACATAAAGAACAACTCAAATAACCTTCATAATGATGTTCTTTTTTATCATGCCCACATTTACAAAGTGCATCTTGTTCTTGAGGTGTGAAATTTTCACAATTACAAGTAGCCACATTACAAAGAGGATATTCCCTATGCAAATCTTTTTCATGTCCACATTTACAAAGTACCTCTTTGTTTTCTTGTTGATACTCATCACACTCACAATTAGTATAAGGACAATGCAATCTATTATGGTCTAAATGTGATGAGAAATGTTCCCTTTTTAAATGTCCACATTTACAAACTTCACTTTTGTTTTCTTTCTCGCACCTATGACATTTTCTATCTTGCTTTATATTCCAATATCCACAATCACACATCCAACCATAATCAGGTACTTCTTTGTTTTGAATCTGGAACTTTTTACAACCACATTTATCACAACCAATATCTCCTTTTTTTACCCAATGTCCTGTTCCATATTTTACATTATGAATTAATCTTCCATGTCCACATTTACATATAACTTCAGGTACTGATTTGGTTGAATCTCCTACAGGGATTAATATCTCTTCATTTTTATAGTATTTCATTTCTCCACCACAAGCATTACATTTGATTGGTGCAGGTAAGGTTGATTCTTGGTACTTTAACTTTTCAACTAAATCCCAGATTATTGCTCTTAAAAACTCATCGCTATAACATTCAATATCTAGGGAATACCAGTTTACTATTTTATCATTATATTTTATTTTCATTTGTTTTTTCTCCTATGATTTCTTCCATTTCTAAGAAGTTACCTCATAACATCCTAAATTTCTTCCACATTTAATACAATAAAATCTATTATCATTAAACTTATTTGTAGCATATCCAAAGCCACATTTATCACATTTTAATTTCTTATCTTTATTTTCCATATTAATTCTTAGTCCTCTTTGATTTTATAGATTTGTTCTTTTTATTTAATTTCTTAAGCTCTTTATCAAATTCTCTCATTATTGTAACATGTTTTGATATATCAATTAGGTGTAATGAAGAATAATTCTTACATTGCCTAATAAATCCTTCTTGTATCAAATCAATCTTTTGATTTTGCCTCCTCCTTTGAGATTGCTAATGCTTCTTCTAATATCTTTGTGTCTCCAAACTCTATCTCAGTCTTTCTGTTATTATCATATAAAACAATAGACCCATCTCTATGGATTTTTGCACTTCTTCCATAGGGATTGTCTATAGTTATCGGATAATCTGAAGTCATCCTTCTTTTACCATGAGCAATTATAAATTCAGCTACCTCATTATAATCTTCTTTTTTCTTTAGCCAATTCCAATGTTTTCTCAATCCTTCTGTAATTTGTTTTTCATTCATTTTATCTCTCCAGTAACATAATTCAAATCTTTGATTTTATATGAACCCCAAATAATTTAGTTATTTCATCTATGTTTGTAATACCTCTTACTAGGCAATACCCTTTAAACTTCAAGTAAGAGTCTATTCTCGTCTCCATTTTTGTTAATGGTTCTATTTCTATTGGCAATGGTTTTGCTTCTACTTTCTTTTTTTCTTTCCCAGCAACTTCTTTATCTTCTGCCATTTTATTCAGTTAATTCTTTTAACATCCTCCTTAAGTCCTTGTTTTCTTCAGTATTCTTGACTAAGATTCTTCCATCATCTAAGATATTAACTCCTTGCTGTTGCAATTCTTCTCCAGCAACTTCTTTATGCTTAATGTTTTTATTTTCCATTTTTCTTTAATTCTCTTTTAATTAAATCCTTAAGTTCCCTAACTAATTCATTCTCAACCCAATAATCTTGAGTTCTATCAGCATACTTTTGGCAAATATCTTTAGCTTTTCTTAAACCTCTTATATATTCTTTAGTTTTCATTTTTATTTTCCATTTTTCTTTTTGATTATAATCTTAGCTCTTTTTCCTCTATGTTTTAAAGGAAGGGTAACATGACTTGCATTTCCAAATTTAGTTACTTCCCTCTCTAAAACTTCATCATCTTCATGTAGTTCAATTTCTAATTTTCTTTTCATTTAATTTCCTCTCCAACCATCTTTCTAAATTCATCAGAAGTATAGCTATCAGCTTGGTTTCTAACTTCAATTTCATAATCTTCTCCACACTCTTCTATGCTCTCTTCTATTTCTCCTTCTGCAAAATCTCTGAAGTTAGTTCCATTACATTGAATACAATGTTTAGCACCCTTATGGTTTATTTGACCACAATCACTAAAATCATCAAAACCAGTACATACTTGATAATGGTTGATATTCTTAGCTATTTGTTTTAAGGTTTTCCTTATCATATTCAATCTTAAATTTATTTTTTCTTTTGTCATTTTTTCTTACCTCCTTATAATATACATAGTATATACATCTTTATAAAGATATATGTTATAAAGTATATACATCATATATACTACTCATTCCTCCCAGCAACTTCTTTATGATTAGTCATTTTATCCTCAAAGATTCGTAAGCCAAATCATTTATTTCTTCCATCTCTTCATCATTTAAACTTTCAATAGCTTCTTTCATCTTTTCAATTTCCTTTATTTTATCTTTATGGTTAGAGTTTTTGTCTATCATTTTCCACTCCCATTCTTAATCCAAACTGCTGAAAGAGTTGCTTCTCTTTCACAAACTTTACTTCTTCCCATAACTTCTTTTGTGATTTGTTCTATTGACATTTTCTTGTATTTCTTTTTTTCTTCAGGTGTTAAGTCTACAACTTCTCTGTTATTTATCATTTTATTCTTCACACTCCATACAATATAAAGCACAACCCCATTTATGACAATCGCAAGGAACTTCTGTACAAACTTTTCCCTGCCATTTAAAATTTATATCATTACTAAGAGAATATTTAAAATCATCAAGGGGTAAGTCATTAGATTCTATTTTCTCATTTAGTTTTTCAATTTGTTTATCATAATATCTATTATTCCAACAAATTGCGAAAAACAACATGAATAACAAAATCCCAACAACTAGGAGTGTTTTCCAATGAATGTGTTCTTCATCAACGTATTTCTTTTTCATGATGCTTCCACCTTCCTATTCATTTGTTCTTTGTTGTTAGTCATTTTGTATGTCCACATTCTTTACAATAATAATGTGTTCCATCTTCTGAAAGGATAGATTCTGTCATTTTCTTACATCCCAAATCAGGACCACAAATACTGCAATATGTTTTCTCTTCTACTTGTTCTTTATTCTTAGAGTTCATTTTGATTTCTCCCTATTTTATCTCTCCTTTCCTTAATTGTTTCACTTGTTTCTACAAATCCTTTTTCTATTAAACTTGGTAAAACATCATCTAATTCTAAAATTTCTTTCTTCTCCACATCTTCTTTATTTTGTTTTATCATATTCCATAAAACTGCTTATAAAGATTATAAGCAATTACACTCCCTACCACTACAGTAATTAAGATTGTCAAAAACCTATATCCTAACATAATAAAACTATGTTTAGTTTGTTCTTTTTTCCATATAACTTTATCTTTAGTCTGTAAGTTTTTATCTACCATCTTTAAATCCATGTTTATATCCTAAGTTATAAGATTCTTCCACCAAGTCCTTCATAAGATTTTTATCAAAGTCCCTATACCCAACTAAATTATTTATCTTCTTTAATATTTCACTTACATCTTCTTTAGCTTTAATTGTGTTACTTGGCATTTTTTTGTTTCCTTAAATTTTCTTTGATTATCTTCTCCGTTGCTTTCTGCATATTCTCTAAAGTTTTATACATATTTTCTAATCTTTTTATTTTATCATCAATTAATTTTACAACTTTCCTCGCCCAAATCCTATCAGATTCTTTTTCTTTTTCAGAAAGCATTTTATAAGGTATTTTAATTTGTGCAGACCATCTTTCCACATTTTGTTTATCAAAGTTGCTTAAAAAATACTTAGTCCAATGCGACCACTGTTGATGTTCTAAATCTGCAAGTTCTTCAATGAAGTCTTTTTTTATCCAATCTGTTTTAATCATTTTCTCACTCCTGTAACTTCTAATTTAGATAAGTTTTTACTTGCCATCTTTAATCTCCTTAATCTTCTTTTGAATATCATTAGCCCAAGGACTATAAGCAAGTCCATTCATTCCTAATAAGTTCCATTGGTTTTCTAATTCTTGAATATTATTAGTTTTCTTTAAATGAATTTCTTGTCCAGTTGCATCATTCTTTATTACAGTAACATCTTTTTCTTTTATTTTAGATTTCATTTTATAACCCCTAACAACCAAAACACAAATGTAACAAACACTATTCCTAAAACAAAACCAAAGATAAAAGTTTTATCTAACATTTTCTTAAATACATTTATTTCTTCTGTGTTTATCTGTTCTTTTTCTTTTTTCATTTTATCCAATTGATAACCTCAAATTGTCTGGTATTTGTTTAAGTCTTTCAATTACTATTTGTTTTAACATCTCTATTTGTTTTTCTGTATAATCTTCTGGAAACTTCTTTTCAGCAACTTCTAAACTATTGTTTAACATATTAAGCTCCTTGAATTTTCTGTTTAAGTTCTTTTAAAACTTCCTTAGCAGATTGTAAATCATCTGCTTTCATATCATCAATTAATTTCAAAACATCTTTCAATGCTTCTCTATATCCAATCCAAGTTGGTTCTGGACTCATCTCATCTAATTCTTTTATTGTTTTCATATCTTCTTTCTCCTTTAAGTTTTTATCTTCCATATTTTCTCTTGCTAAAATATCATCTTCTACAAAGTTGTGTGGTTGATTGTTTTTCCATTTTAAATTTAAAAGGGACAAGAAAAAGAAGGTAAGTTCAGAAACCTGTCCCGGTCTTACGACTATGAAGCAGGGAGGTGAAGAGTGTCTAAACCTTCCCTGCTATCATCAAGAGACAAAAAAGAGGTAAAATCTTAGCAATAAGAAATTACAACTCTTGATGACTATTATTCTAATTTACAAATTCTTAAACCATCTACTTCTTTCTTTGTTTGAGGGTTCATTACTTTAACTTTTTCAAAATAAAGTTTCTTTCCAGTAACATCTCTTGGATGTCCTATCCCATTCTCTTTTAAGAAAACTGAGTTGGTTTTGTTCAAATCAAATATATATTTGATTTGATTTGATTCTAAATGTAAACGAATAGCTTTTTCTTCTCTGTTATCTACTTCTTCTGTAGATACTACAACAAATGGTTGATCAGTCCCAGTAACATCCACTGCTTTTAGGAAATTACTTATATAGTTATCCCATTCGCCTACGCTTTTCTGTTGTTCCATTTTCCTGATTACCTCCTTTCATTTGGGTTTTAATTCTATTCCAGTTATAGCTCTTACAGCGAGGGCATTGTTTTGGATTATCAATTCTTGATACCCATTCATGCTGGCAGTTATTGCATTTGTTTGTTTCCATTTTGTTTTATCTTGTCCCATCATATTGGTTTACAACCTTACTCCAATCTCCGTCCCAACCATGTCTAAATTCCCACTCTTCTTGCATAGCACTATGAAGTATACTTCTATTTTCTTCTTCCAAATCAAATTCTTTTTCCTGAAAATTACATTCACAAGGATCTTCTTCTGTTCCCGCATGATTACAAAATTCTTTTTCAGTTTCCATCATCTTACTTATTATCATAAGTATTTAAATGTTTTGTTTATTATTTATTATTTTATAGTTACAAAAGGCAGGGAAAAGAGGACTAGTCAAAACCCTGCCCTGTCAACAAACTAGGACAAATCTATCAGCAGTATAAAGCTGCTCTAGGATATAACAGGATTACCTAACTTGCCCTAATGAATATGGGGATGAAGATTGTATCAAAAGCCCCACCTGTTGTTTTGTTTGTTGATTATCTTTGATTCCATTGTTTGTAATCCTTTGGGTTTATTCCTACTAATCTTGGAGGCATTTTCTTTATTTCTTCTAAATTTGAGTAATAATAGATAATTCCTGGCATTATTATACATGCTGCATAAATTAAGAGGAATTGTATTGTTGGTGTCATTTTAAGTTTTCCATATGCAATGGAGGTGTTTGAAAACCTTTTAACCGTCACCTAATATAATACCTCTATATACTACTATATAAATAGATAAATCATTGTATTATATTAGGTGACGGTTTTCTTCCTTTAATTTAATAACAAATTTATGATTCTTATTAATTTTCCAGTAATCATAGGTTCTATCAGGATACATAGAATTAATTATTTCTTTTCTACATTCTACTAAATCCATATTCCAAAGTATGGATAATTCTCTTTGTGCAGTCTTTTTACCAATATGAAAATCCTCACTTATCTTGGATGTGCTTTTTTCTTCATTAGAATTCAATAAAGATTGAAATACTTTTATTCTCATAGGAAAAGCAGAACTCTTAGCAATATGCCATAATATCTCAAAAACTCTATCATCTTCATAATTTTTATCTAAACTCTTTAAACAAATATATAATCTTTTAAGTTGTTTAGCAATCCTTGTAGGTTCTTCAGGATAAACAATATTCCTCAACTCATTGGTATAAGAATCAACTTCAGCAGTAGCCCTCATATAAGTGATATAAATAGATATTTCCATTAATTCTTTATAAATTTCTTCTTTTAAATTAGTCCTTATAATTTCAGTTTGTTCTAAAAATTCCTTGGTTATTTCTCTTAATTCATTTTTAATCTTATCTTCAAACTCTTCATTTTCAAAACATTTTTCCATACTCTTTTTCTTATCAACATTGCCAGAAGTTCTATAAATTAATTCTCTTGTTCCTAAATCTTGATGAACTAATATCTGCCCATCAATAGCAGGTGTTGAGCCAGCCATTAAGGTAACATGAAGATTTTCATATCTTGCCCTTGAACCCATACCACTAACCTTCCCTGCTAAACCATCATAAAGATCTCTTAGTTGACCCCATAACTCTCCTTTCTCATTTGGAGGAAGTTTAAGTATTTGTGCCATATCAGGAATTATAACTAATTTGTTATCTAATTCTGGTGCTAAGTCAGGAAATTTTATTTTATCCCTATAACCATTTACTAAGGTTTTTGAAGTTAGATTATGCAAAATAAAAGTATCTTTATCGTGAAAAGAATTTAATTGCACAGATTTCATATCTCCACTAGGCCCTACCAAAATCAACCATATTGGAATTCCTTTAAGTTTTCTGCTTAATGCAATAGCGAGGACAACATCAATTCTTTTTGTATCTTCAACATGAAAATTTTGTTTGTAGAAATTATGTATATTTATCAATTTTATCTCTTTTTCTCCAGTCCATCTTTTATAATTTTCTTGTAAAACATTATAATATTTTAAAGTGTGTTCTGTTAATTCTTCTGGGTATGTAGAATCCTCCTTTTTGAACTTATAAAATTCTTTATTTTTATTTATATGTTTTAAAAAGTCTGGGCTTTCAAAAGTTGCTTTATCACTATAATACCTCGCTTCAGTTTTTTGTTTGGTTGGTTCTAATATCTTTTTAATTATTGGGATAATTTCAGTAATAAAATCATCACATTGTTTATCTTTATTTATATCAATATCAGCACCAACCATGGTAAAATGTCTTTTAAATATCATAATCAATCTCAAATTATCTTCATCATAATTATTAAATTTTTCAGAACTGATTTCATTATTACTTCCTTTATATTTTATAATAAAATCCATTTTTTTTGTATCATGAATTAATTTAAGTAATTCTTCATTCCCTTCTTTAACAGGTAAGAAGGTTTTAGTGTATATTGTTAGTTTGGTCATTTTCTCTTTTTTTTATAAATTCAATTAATTTATTATAGTTCCCAATATTATTTTTAAAATCTTCTGGGAGAGAATTAAAAATATTATTTTCTTTTTCTATAATCCTCCAAGATTTGTCTTCCTTCTTATAAATATATATTTTAAAGGTAGTAAATCTTTCTCCCCATAGAATTATTATTGGATTTTGTTTACTCTCCCTCTTACATCTATAACAAGCTTGTTGGATTTTTTGTATTGGTTCTGTTAAATAAATATGATTTAAAATCTCATCTTCAGTTTCCCCCAATAATTTTTTTATATATAGTTTTTCTCTTGCTTTTATTAAATCATCAACATATGGTAATGGAAAACCATAAATAATAACATTTTTTACTTGAGGAATACTATCATCATCTGTAAAATTATGTCCTTCAACCCTCCCATTTATGTTTATTATTCCAATACACTTCTTATCATAGTTAACAAATTCATTTTTTAATTTTTCAAATTCTTCTGGGGAAATCTCTTCTTCATTATCTTCATTCTCACAAAAATTTATAACAGAAAATTTATTTTGTTTTAATAATTTTTCTAGAAGAAGGGAGTCGGACTTTGATTGTATAAATATTAAAGTTTTACCAGACATTCTGCTTAGAACTTCTGATAAATTTTTTATATTTGAATTGTAGGTAATGTTTCTATAAGTTGAATTAAATTTTCCTTCTGGAAGAATAAATACATAATCTGATAGATCATAAGACTTAAGGAATTTTTCATAAATACAATCTTCTTTATTAATACCTATTTCTCCAAGCACTATCTTTTTATTTTTATGTAAAGTTCCAGTATTAATTATTATCTTATCCCAATCTTTAAATATCTTTTTTAAATGTTTAGAAGGATCAACACACATGCAATCTAATCTTAAATCTATTTTTTGGTAGTATGTACTTTTTTCGAGAGAACAATAATATTCTGGTTTATGGCTATAATTTATTAAAGAAAAGAAGTAACTTGCGAAAATTAAAGCAGAACTCATTTGCCCTTCCTTGTCTTTATCTTTATTTATAATATCATTTAAGATGTTTAATTCATTTATTATTATTTCTATAAATTTATTATCATTTAAGAAATCTTCTCTTAAGTTTGTATAGGTATAATTTAATTTGCCTTTTTCAACTTTTTTTTCAAGTTTAGGAATTAATTTCTTTAATTGTTCTATGAAAAAAGATATTTTGCCTTGGCTTGATGGTTTAAGTTTTTCTTGGTATTTATTAAATTCATGTTCTAATCCATTAATATTTCTATTTAAATAGACCGTATTTGAATAACGATTTCTTGCTCTTGCATTTATTAAATGTCCTTCATCAATAATCAACAAAGAATCTAAACGAGAAGGATCTTCCTTAGTTACTAGCTTAAATATTTCAGGCATCAAGAATCCATTATAATCCCCAACAATTATTTTTCTAGTTCCAGGTTTATATAAATCTCTCAATCCCATCCTAGTTGGAGCATATAAACAATTAAAAGGAAAGGTTTTTTTATTTTTTATATAATCATTTAAATCAATTTTTTTCTCTTTTATTAATTTATCATAATAATTTAATGGAGTTGCCTTTTCCCCTAAATCCATATACTTTTCATAATCTTCCCTACATTCATCAGTATATGTATCATGACTTTTACATCTCGTTTGGTATATACAATCATCCTTACAATTTGATAAAGGGAATTTTTTATCTTTAAATAATTGTTTATATATACAAACATCTCTTTTTGAAGGCCATATTGCAGTTTGATTTAATAATCTCACAGAGAGTAAATTCTTCACCCAAATATATTTTAGAGGGGAAGTTGGATTTGCCACAAAAATAATATCATATTTATTTGAGAAATTGTTTATTATTGTAGTAGTTGGATGTGTTTTACCAAGAGCCATTCCTGCAGGATTAATTAAAAATTTTTTATTACTTTTCATAAAATCAAAAGTTCTAGCATAAAATTCATATTGATTTGGTTTTATCTTATAATTAAACTTCTCCATATATTCATTAAATTCTTCCTTGGTTTTCATTTTCTTCCCTCTCCTTATTTAAAATATCAATCAACTCAGCAGCATATTTATAGGTAATACTCTTTCCAGCTTCATTAAGTATTAATAAAATTTGAACAGTATGAGGATCAAGTTCTGTTACTTCACCTTTCCATCCTGTAGGATAAAAAATATTCATTTCCCCACCCCTTCCATATATGGCTGAACATCATGAACCTCAAGAAAAAATAAAGGTTCTTCACCATTAACTTCATCTATGAATATAAAAAAATCAGGTTTGATTTTCTTAACAAATCCATTTCTCCAAGTTTTGTCTTTAAGAATTATATGGACTTTTAACTTTTTAGAATGAGCTAGATAAATCTTTTCTTCATTTGTATTCATGTTTTCATTCATTTTTCATCCCCTCTAAATTACCAATTCAAATCTATTTATAAACCTGTGTTCCCACTAACTAATTAAAAAACAGGGCTCATTACAAGCCCAGAAATAGACCTCCATTATGAAATATTAACAACAGTAAAGTTTAAAAAGGTTAAGTAATAAAAATATATACTTATAATAAGGTGTGAGCCAGAGCCGAGTTCTAGATCAGATTAGCACATCTCTATAAAGATTTTTTGATTTAAAAAGTTTGTGTATTTGGAAATGTTGGAAATAGAAAGGTTTAAATATTTATTATCATAAGTATAGTTATGTTTGAAATACAAAGTTTCATTGCAGGGATGATTGCAATAACAGGAATTGAAGCAATCATTTATTTTGTATACAAAATTTTAACAAGTAAAAAAATGGATGATTATGAACTCGGGGAAAAAGGTGAATTAAAAAAACATTGGAGTGATGAATGATGGCTTCTCAAATATCAAACTACCAACCAGATAAAGATGCAGGATGGGGATTAATTTTTAGATTAAATGCTCTATGGGAAAAAGTAGACAGAAAAGTTTTAAGTGGAGATTATGATGGATGGGAATTAGTTTTAGATAGGATTTTTGCAAATCTTCTTTACAGAAATGATATGGATCTTAAGTTAGATGATGATGAAAGATTAATAAATGTTCAACCCTCGCCAGAGGATGTAAGGGAATGGAAAATTATGAAATTTAATATTAAAAAAGCCAAGACCTTAAAAAGAAAAATGTTTGATGAGAGAAATAATCAAAAATCAATGATTGTAAATGAAAGATATTATCACTCTTTATTCTTCTATGATATTTGGGTGAGAAAATTTATGCAAAAACATCAATTGTATTTAAAAGAAATTGAAAGCAATCCATCGAAGGCATTATTTGGTGGGGCTTTTAAGAAGAGGAGGAATTGAAAATCTTTAAATTTCTTAAATTTTTTACACCTTTTTTCTGGCTCATGGGAGGATTTATATTAATAACGAATGGTGTAGAGATAATTGCAAGTATGAATGGTTGGCAGAAATACATTGTTACTATTGGAGTCCTGTTTATGGCTTTTGGAATAATCGGAAAGGCAATAGAAGATATTGAAAATAAAAAAGTAGGGAGATGAGAAATGTTAGTTACAGATGTTAAAAGAACTGTTTATAAAGGAACAAAGAAAGAAAAAGAGCTTACTGGTTTTTATATGGATGGTTTTTTGAAAGAAAATCTTGATGATGTTCCTATATTTCTCAAAAAGGCATGGGATTGTGTTGGTATTGTTTCTGGACATGGAAAAGTTAGGATTGGAAAGTCTACTTTGGCTTCACAACTTGCTTTTTATATTTCCTGGTTGCTTGCAGGTGGAATAGTGAAGACAAATGAAGAAAATCAGGTAATAGAAATTATACCACCAAAGGAAAAGGTAAGATTTAATCTAAAAGAGAATGTAGTTTTCTCTGCAGAGGAGTTACAGGAGAGAGCATCAAATCTTCACGATAAATATGGAAAAAATCAGGTGATCTTATATGATGAAGGAAGGCAGGGGCTTGATAGTGCGCGAGCAATGGAAAGTATTAATAAAGGAATGAGTGATTTTTTTGAGGAATGTGGATTTATGGGCCATGTCATCATAGTTGTTCTTCCCAGCTTCTTTAAACTGCATGAAGATTACGCAGTTGCGAGAAGTTTGTTCTTAGTTGATGTTTTTACAGACAAACAATATAACCGGGGCTATTTTAATTTCTATAATGAAAAACAAAAAGAACTTTTATACTTTTTTGGGAAAAAAAAGTTGGGAGTGACTGCAAAATACCAATCAGCGAATGAAAGCTTCTGGGGAAAGTTTACTATCTGGCTTCCATTCAATAAAAAAGAATATGAACAGATGAAAAAGGATGCGATTGATAGGAAAAGATTAGTTAGGAGGGAAAGAAACCTTCAATTACAAAAAGATATTTTAATTTTCATGTTGAACAAACATTATTCTATTCCTTATAAGGAGATAAAGAGTAGAATGAAGGAAGTTGGTGATTTTGACATAGGAGAAAGAACAATTGGGCAATCTATTGAGAGAATTAATGAAATTCACCTAAGACAGAAAGGTTATTACTGATGTTATACTGCTAACGGTGGTGTAAACTACAGTATTTCGGCAGGGAACTCTCTATATTTACCTAAATTACTACCAATTGCGGATGAAAAATTAATAAAGTCCTTTTTTTTCTTGTTTTTTTGGATTTGTGATCCAATAGATAAAGAAAGGGGCACAGGCTAGTAGGATATGCTTATTATAATAGCAAATAATTATTTGATAATTATTTGAATTATTTGATATACCTTAATTAGTATAATAAATATTAATAAAAATTAAAACCTTTTTATATAAGTATTTTGAATGAAGTGTTTTGCTGGGGCTGTTACACAAGGAGGCCTCCAGAATCTAAAACCGTTAGAGCATGTTTTGAAAAAACTTACACTTAGATTTGATACTACTAATTAGTAACTACCCTAAACAGAAACCTTTATAAGTAAACTATCCTTACCTATGATAAGGATGAGGTGATACAAATGATAAACAAAATAAAAAAGCTGATGGGGTTTAGAGATAAACCTTATCTTGACTTGACAATATATAACAAGCATCATAAACAAGGCCTGAGATTAGTTAAGATACCTTACAACAAAGTAGTGCTAGGAATTGTTATAGGCATTATTGCTATATCAATTTTAACGCCCTTTACTAATCTTATATTATTTCCTCTGGCCCTGTGGGTGTTAAGAAGGTGGGGTTGATTCCCACCTGTTATGTTCATAAAATTTAAATAATATTCAGGAGGCAATAAAAAATGGAACAAGAAATGAATTGGTGGAATAATGAAACTAAATCAGGAGGTAACCAAATGGCAGAAGAAGAAACTGAAACAGTAGAAGAAGAAAAGAAAGAAGAAACAACTGAATCTGAAGAAGAGTCTAAAGAAGATTAAGTTTAATTAATTTTTATCTTTTTTTTATTTTTTTATCTTTCCTATCTTTTTCTAAAATCCAACTTGTTATAGCACATAAAAATAAAATGAGTGGAATAAAAGGCAGAAAAATCAAAGTTGCAAACATTAAAAGGATTAGCATTCCAATTGAAAACAATAATAATAAAAGCAAGGGATACTTAATTATTTTTTTCATTTTATATTAAATTTATTCTCTTAAACATAATTAATGTAAAAAGTATTAAGCTTAAACCTAAGGTAATAAAAATAAGTATTATGGCTAATTCAATTCCCATTTTTCCTCTCTCTTTCTAAAATTAAATATTCTAAAGCATAACTACAAATTAATTTCCAACCTTCAAGAGCTAATTCATTTAACATCTTTTCTGTATCTGGGACTTCAAATCCTATCTTAACACATTTATATTCTTTCATTTTTACCTCCCTTTGATTTAATTATTTTAATAGGCTTGAAATCAATTTCTGCTATATGCAGATGAAATTCAGCATCACAATTAGGGCAGTGAAATATTAAACCAGTAAAATCTTTTACAACTTCTTGATAATCTACTGATCCTTTCTCAACTTTATCCCATTTCTTATTTTCCATTTTAAACTTCCATTTTTAAGGCATCTTTAAAGAATTGTGTTATCAATAATAAAATCAAACCACAAGCTAGTAATCCCATAAATGCTATTAATAATACTAACATAGTTGCTAATTCATTAATCATTCTCCCAACTCCATAAAAAAATTACTTATTCTATCACAAATATTTCTGACTATTTCATCACTTATAAAAGATAGCAGGTATAACATTATAACTGCTCCTAATACAAATCCCATTCCAATTAATATTCCTTTTATGAATCCCATTTTATTTCTTCTTCCCTCTTCTCCTCTTTCATTAATACCATCAATTTTCTGTGCCTTGTTAATTCTATACTTACCTGTCTTAATTCATAAATTTCTTTATTTGTTAATATTGATTTTGGCATTTTTCTTTCTCTCATAATATTCTTTCTTATAATTAGGATTTTTTTCTCTCCACTTCTTCATTAAAATTTTATGCTTCTCTTTATTCTTCCTATAATATTCTTTCTTCTTCTCTTTATTTTTCCTATAATATTTATGATTTGCTTCTTTCTTCTCATCTGTTATTCCTTCATTAATAATACACCACTCTCTATATTTTTTTTTAAATTCACAATGAGTATTTAATCTTCTTAAAGGCACTGTTAATTCCATTCCTAATTTCACCCTCCTAAGATTTTCATTAACAGTTCTTATGCAAATCGGTTTTTTGTAAGGGTTCATCTTCTTCAATCTTGCCCATTTTGCTCTTGGATTTTCTTCCTGATATTTTCTTTGATATTTTCTATTCCTCACTTTGACTTCAGGTCTTTTGTTATATTCTTTGTTATATTCTCTTTTTCTCTCCAAAATTCTATCTCTATTTTTCTTATAATGATTCCTAAAATATTCATTTCTCATATTTCTTCTGTAATTTTTTATATTTATATCTTAATGAAATATATCTAACTAAGAAAATAGTTGCAATTCCTATTACAAACCAGAGTAAGTTAAAGCATTCCATTTTACATTATTGTCTCCCTTAAACTTGAACCAAGTATAACTATTCCAATAATAAGTAAAGGAATTAACCAAATGAAATGTAATTTAGTTCCTTCATTTACCCCAATATGCATAGTTCCTATTAATCCTATATTTGCTAAAACTAACCCTAAAATTAATGTTGCTATCATCTTTCCTCCTCTATCATTGCAGATTTAGAATACCATCCAAAACCAACTGCAAGAAGAACTAGCAAACCAATAGGTAGAGCCAATAGGGTTGTGTTACAATCTACCAATAACATCTGTATTAAAAACATATCTAAGATTAAGAAAATTAATATAACCAATGTCTTACTTTTATTTTTCATCTTTTCTCCTTTGCTTTTTGTAAATCTTCTAATGTGCATCCTTCTTCAAAATCAACTTCAAATACATCTATTTTATTAGGAGAGGGTTTTTCTCTATAAGCTTCTCCTAAGTATTTTGCTTTTCCTTTTTCCATTATATAACTCCCCTAATTAAATAATATCCATCTCTCTCTTTTATTAGTTTCATAAAATCAATACTCCATTTAACAAAAAGAAAAGAAGCTATTGCTAAAATTCCTAAAGCTACAAATAATAATATTCCTGTTATCATCTTTCCTCATAAAGATCCCCTATTATCTTTCTTATTTTATTTTTATCTTCCCAACTGAAAATATCAGGACTTACATAATGCTGTGCAGCAGTATTCATATTATGGCCAAAGTGAGCCAGGAGTTTCATTGAATCAACTCCAGAAGCCATTAACCAAACTTCTAAAGTTTTTCTTAAAGTATGTGGTGAGAAATCTTCTGGATTATCTATCTTACTTAATCTTGCTGCTTTTTTCATGCAGATATTCATAGCAGGTTTTGATAATATATTAAAAATATCATCAGGCCCTAATTTATATTCTTCAATATATCTCTGGAGATAGAAAGCAAATCTTTTTGATATTGGCAAGTCCCTGGTTTTTCCTCCTGAAAATTTAAACTCTCCCTTTCTTGCTTTTGTTTTTGTATGCCTTAATATTAATCTTGATCTTCCTTTTGGAATATAAACAAAATCCCTGACTTGTGCTTTTGATATTTCCATTATCCTTGCCCCGGTAAATAAAAGGCATCTGCAGGAATGTTTTTGTTTTGGTTTTAACTTATCTTCAAACTTCATCCACTCATCAGGAAAGAAAAATCTATTAACATTTGTTTTTTTAGTTAATTTTTTTCCATCAGAACGAATAGCAACTTTCTTTCCTTCTTCATTTTCATCAAACTTCAAAATCTTTTTCTGGCAGATTTTACATACATAATAATTTCCATCAGCATAAAATTCATGAAGGTGGTTTGTTGTTTGGGTTATCATTTTGAAGTTTTTTCCTTATTATATTTCTGATTATATTCTCTCACCCTTGCTTTAACTTCTGGTTTCTGATTATATTCTCTCACCCTTGCTTTAACTTCTGGTTTCTGATTATATTC